>JAEIGA010014815.1_pt1 | contig 11868 bp, 9 predicted proteins | sample 9270691 | NCBI WGS metagenome assembly JAEIGA01 (sample SAMN17057246, study PRJNA624740) | gut metagenome | biome: biome; isolation source: fecal sample | host: Bos grunniens | place: China: Xizang | collected 2019
TGGGAGAACTCCCCCACCCGCGAGTGGGTTTTAGGGAGGGATTTTGTGCCACGCAAGCGAGCAAGTCCGCAGTTTACAAGTCGTACATGAGGAACTTGCGAGGCACAGGGTGGTGCAAAAAGCACCCACAAGGCACACTCGCTACCAGTTTTTGCCAGAACGCCCCACAACAACAGCCCTCTCACCATCTACCTTCTCGCGGGTCTTATCCTCGGCAGCCTGCACAGCATTGAGCATCTGCTCACTCTCGGGGCGAGGCTCGGGGCGCTCACCATCCCCACCTTCGGGCTGTTCGTTAGGCTCGGGCTTGTCACCCTCGGGTTGCTCGGGTTGCTGCTGACTGTTGTCACCCTCCTGATTTTGAGGTTGCTGCTCCTGCTCGTTATTGCCCTCGTTTTGGTTTTGGTTGTTCTGCTGATTTTGGTCTTGGTTATTCTGGTTCTGATCCTGCTGGTTCTGATCCTGATTTTGCTGTTGGTCTTGGTTTTGTTGCTGCTCCAAGAGGGCCTTCGTGTAGGCGTAGTTGAACTTCGCCTCCATATCCTTGGGGTTGAGTTTCAGCGAAGACTTATAGGAGTCGAGCGCCTCCTGCAACTTCTGCTGTTGGAACTGGCTGTTGCCGAGGTTATAGTGGGTCTTTGCCCTCTGCTCATCGGTCAGGCGGTCGTTCTCCAAAAGCCCCTTGAAAGTGTTCTCCGCCGAGGCGAAGTCACCCATTGCATATTGCGAATCGCCAAGGTTGAAGGTACCCTCCACCAAGAGCGAGTCGAGTTGCAAGGCGTTACGATACGACCTCTGCGCCTCCTCCATACGTTGCTCCTCGTAGAGGTTGTTACCCTTGCGCACGTGGTGACGCTCGGGGTACTTCTGGCCGTAGGCGGCGGTGCTGATAGTCATCATCAGCAGCACAAAAATATATCTCACGCTTCTATTCATCCTTTTTCTCCTCCTCCGCTACGGTTACACCTGCAATCTCCTGCTCCTCGGGTTTCACGACCACCTCCACCACCTCTTTGCTCTCCTCCACGAAGTAGTAGACGGTGGTGTAGGCCTCCTCGTGGTACTCCACCGCGGGGGTATGTTTGGCAAACTTCACCAGATCGCTCTCCATCAGCAGTTCGCCGAGTGAGGCTATCTGCTTTTTGGTGAGCCCTATCTCCCTCATTGCACCCACAATCTCATCGGTGGTCATCTCCATAGCAGCCACACCATAGCGGCCATCGAGATACTCCCTGAAAATCTCCGTCAGGCGCGAGTAGTACTCCTTGATCTTACCATTCTGCCAGAGTTTCTGATTGGAGAGGGTTTCGAGCGAGCGGATAGCGATAACGTGTGCAGGCTCCTTGGGTTTCGAGCTCTCTGGGTCTTTCCTCTTGCGCACAACACTGATAATAAGTAACGCAAGTCCTGCAACAATGGCGGCAATCACCACACCCATACCCGCATAGCCGGCAAACTCTGCCACTTTGAGGGGCATAGGGAGGGGCTGTTTTATGTCATAGATGGTCTTCTGTGCCGTATCGACGGGCATCATCGTCACATCCAGCACCAACGCCTCGGGAGCAAGGAGGGTATCCAAGCCTCGCAAGCTGCCACACAGCAGTGCCAGCGAGTCGATGTGGTAGGTGGCGGGCTCGAAGCTCGTCAGCCTATAACTCTTACGCAGGTGGTAGCACCCATCCTTCACCGAAAGAGTGTCGAGCTTGCCCTCCTTCAAGAGTTCGATGCGTCCCTCGGCAAAGTCGGCACCGATGGTGGGGAATGCCACTCTGCTATCCTCTGCCACCTCCACCTCCAAAATGAGGTCGAAGTGGTCGCCAATGAGCACACTGTCGGGCGCAAACTTGGCCTCCACAACCCTACCCTGTCCATAGGCGTGGAATGTCGTGGCGCACAGAAGGGCTGCAACAAACGACAACATATTTCTACACAAAGCTCTCATCTATCGTCTTTTGAACAATTTTATCAACTCTTTTACATAATCCTCATCGGTGGTCACATCGGCGTGGTCAATCCTCGCCCTCGACAGCACCCTATCCATCTTCTCGTGGCGCTCCTGCCAATGGCGGGCATAGTGTTCCCTCGCCCTCTGGGAGGAGGTATCGACCCACACCCTCTCGCCGCTCTCCGAGTCGGTCATCTCCACCAAGCCCACATCGGGCAGCTGGGCATCCCTCTCGTCATAGACCTTCACAGCCACCATATCGTGCTTACGCGAGGCGATACCCAAGACCTGTTGGAGCCTCTCGTCATCACCCTCGGGGGTGTCGAAGTCGCTCACCACAAAGGTGGTACTCCTCTTCTTCATAACGCTCGTAAGGTACTCCACGGGGGCGACAAGCGACGTGCCCCTGCTCTCGGGCTCAAACTCCAACAAGGTGCGGATGATCATCAGGATGTGCGAGCGTCCCTTCTTCGGGGGGATGAACTTCTCGACCTTGTCGCTAAACAGCAGGCAGCCCACCTTGTCGTTATTTTGGGCAGCCGAGAATGCCAACACGGCAGCAATCTCCGTCATCACCGTGCGCTTGTCCCTATCGCCCGAGCCGAAAGTGCCCGAGCCGCTGACATCCACCACGAGCATCATCGTGAGTTCCCTCTCCTCCTCGTAGATCTTGATGTGGGGTTTGCGCGTGCGAGCCGTGACATTCCAATCGATATCCCTCACATCGTCGCCCGCGCGGTACTCCCTGACCTCACTGAACGCCACACCCCTGCCACGGAAAGCACTATGGTAGTGTCCCGCAAAGATGTCATTCGAAAGGCCGCGAGTCTTAATCTCTATCCTGCGAACCTGTTTGAGTATATCCGATGTTTCACGCATTCTTTTTTTATTTCTTTTTTCGCACCTTTTTGTAAAAAGGTGCTACCAAAAACTTTCAGTGCAGAATTTGCTCTGCTATTCTGTCGCTTTTTTGTAAAAAAGCGACGCAAAAAACTTTTGGCGAGAAACTGCGTTTCTCTTCCACTGACTTTGCTCTGCCTCTTCTCTCTCCTCCCCTAAGTTAGGGGAGGTGTCGCAAAGCGACGGAGGGGTCTGTCAATTACTCCTTACCCTTTACTCTACCCCAACACACGCCCCCGCCCTACGGGCACCCCCTCTAACTTAGAGGGGGAAGTGTGCACGAGGACGTGCACGCAGTTTTCGAGCACCCCTCCCGACCTCCCCTTTCGTAGGGGAGGAGTATGCACGAGGAGGGACAGACCCCCTCCCCCTTCGGGGACTCCCCCTAACTTAGGGGGAGAGTTGGGTTGGGAGAACTCCACCACCCGCGAGTAGGTTTTGTGAGGCAAGTTCAAGGCCTGCGAAAGGCGAGGATGCGGAGTTTGCCTGACACAAATGAGCAATCCGAGCCAGAGCATAACGCAGCAGATGCGGTGCGAGATGCTCTCGCTCACTAAAAGAACTCGTCCTCCTCGTATATCACATCCGAAGGCTGCTCCTCCGCAACCTCCTCGGTTGCTTCGCCACTCTCTTCGCTCTCCACATCTTCGATGGTTATGGAGCCATCCCAGCAGTCGTAGTCCTTGGCACCTGCGGGGCGGTGGAAGGTATCCTCACGTGTCACACCAAGCGTGCCATCCTCCATCACCCTTTTGAGGAACTCGCCATAGACGGGTAGTGCCACAGCCGAGCCCTCACCCTTATCGGAGAGGTGCACGCTCTGGTCCTCGCCACCAACCCATACGCCACCGACAAGATTGGGGGCTACGCACATAAACCACGCATCCCTATTCTCTTGCGACGTACCGGTCTTACCGCCGACCTCTATGCCACTCATACCATACGCCCAGCCGAGCCTCACACCCGTACCGCGCTCCACAACGGTGCGCAACATACCGAGCATTGTGTAGGCTGTCTGCTCGCTGATTGCCACAGTGCTTGTGGGCGAGAACTCTGCGAGCACATTGCCGTGCTTATCCTCGATGCGTGTCACAAAGATAGGCTCCGTGTGCACGCCTCTGTTTGCAAATGTCGAGTAGGCACCCACCATTTCAAAGAGGCTCACATCGGGCGTGCCGAGGCAGATGGCATTCACGGGATCCACGAAACTCATAATACCCATATCGTGAATGAAGTCGGCAACTGCGGCGGGCTGGTTGGCCTGCTTCATAATCCACGCCGAGTAGTTGTTGCGGCTGCGAGCCAAGCCCCAGCGCAAGGGGTACAACTCGCCATCATAGACAACCTTTGTGCCCGCCTCCTTGGGGGTCCAAGCCTCACCCGTGTATGTTTCGATGGTCACAGGGAGGTTGGGCACCATAGTGCAGGGGTTATATCCGAGGTGGTCGAAAGCGAAGGTGTAGATGAAGGGTTTGATGGTCGAGCCGACCTGACGCTTACCCTGCTTTGCCATATCATACTTGAAGTAGCGGAACGAGGGGCCTCCAACGTAGGCCTTCACGTGGCCATTGTGGGGATCCACCGCCATCAGCGATGCTCGCATAATGCGTTTGTGGTGAAGAATCGAGTCGAGGGGGGTGATGAGCGTATCGACCTCCCCGCCAAAGGTGAAGATTCGAGCCTTGACCTTGGTATTGAAAGCCTCGTCAATCTCTGCCTCCGAGTAGCCACTCTCCAACATATCACGGTAGCGGTCGCTCTGGCGCACAGCGCGCCTCACAATCTTGTCGATATCCTCCTGCTCCATATCGTTGAAGAGGACACCCGTCGTGGCAACCTGCTTGTCCATTGCGGGCTGAATCTGCCCCGAGAGCTGTTTCTGCACAGCCTCCTCGGCATAGCGCTGCATACGCGAATTGAGGGTGGTATAGATTTTCAGACCATCACGATAGATGTTGTAGGTCGAGCCGTCTGCCTTCTGATTCTTCAAACACCAGCCATAGATAGGGTTGCTCTCCCAGCGCTCCACCTCTTTTTCGTAGTCATACTTGGTGTAGAACATACTGCGGACGGGCTTGGGCGAGGTCATCGTCGTGCGAATCATCTCACGGAAATAGGTTGCCAGACCCTCGTTGTGCGACGAGGAGGAGAAGTTGAGCTCGATGGGGAGGGCTTGGAGCGAGTCGAGTTGCGACTTGGTGATATAGCCACTCGCCTCCATACGACTCATAACCGTATTGCGCCTTGCTATCGAATTTTTGGGATTACGCACGGGGCTGTAACGTGTCGGAGCATTGACCACGCCGACCAACATAGCCGCCTCCTGCACATTTATCTCGCTGGGCTCCTTGCCAAAGAAGGTCTTGGCCGCCGCCTTGATACCATAGGCATTGGAGCCGAAGAATACGGTGTTGAAGTACATCGCCACAATCTCGTTCTTGGTGTAGTTGTGTTCGAGCTTCACAGCCGTAATCCACTCCTTGAACTTGGCGATGACGAGTTTGCCGGTGCGCACAAGTTTGGAGGAGTAGAGAGTCGTATCTCGTGGGAAGAGGTTTTTGGCGAGCTGCTGTGTGATTGTCGAACCGCCACCCTGCCCCCTATCACCCATAGCGATGGTCTTGACACCCACACGCGCAAGCGATATGAAGTCTATACCCGAGTGGGAGTAGAAGCGTTCATCCTCGGTGGAGATGAGTGCTGCGACGAGTGCCGGCGAGAGATCTTCATAGTCGACATAGGAGCGATTCTGCACATAGTAGGAGCCGAGCAACACTCCATCCTCCGAGTAGATCTCGGTTGCGAGGTTACTCTTGGGATTTTCCAGCTCCTCAAAGGAGGGCAAGCGCCCGAAAGCGCCCTGATTGGTCGCCACTAAAAGTGCAACAACAATCGCCGTGGGGACAAGGATTATTGCCCAAAACCACAACGTAACTCTCTTTGTCTTCGATAGTTTGCTGTTTTTTCTCATACTCTTCGTTCTCTCTTAACGGTATGTTCAACCCACAAAGATACTCTTTTTTGCGAATATGCACATAGTGTGTGCGCGTAAAGGCGCGCAAGAGGGGACTAAAAATTCAGGGCAAGGCCTCCCGTAAAGGTCGGTTTGGTGAGGGCGCAGGTGTCGAAATAGAGGCCCAACTTGATTGTCAGGTCGCCCTCCTCGGGGAGGCGTAACCACGATGTATCCACATAGATGTCGCCACCAAAGGTTGTGGCATCGCCCCACCTGCGTGAGCCATCCTCCATCCACATTCTGCCCCAGAGAGTATCGACAAAGAGCAAAGCCCTCACACGCTTGATCATCACAATGCCGCTAACGCCCCAATCGGGATAGCACACAGGGGTATCATACTGCACCGAGCCGCCAATCATATCGTCGGGATAGATCGAGGTGCGCTGTCCGCGAGGTATCAGCCAGCCAAAATTGAGGGCATAGCCGAGGGGACCACTGCCTGCAATATCCTGATAGGAGGCACGCAGTGTAAAGCCATCGTTGGCACCGAATGCGGGGGTATAGAAACGTGCGAAAGCACCCCAAGTTGTCGGGGTTTGGAAAGGTGCCAATGACCTACCCACACCTGCCACAAATGCTGCACCCCAGCGGGGGTTGAGATTGCGGTAGGCCATACGCGTGTTGGAGTTCCATTGGAGGGTTGCCGCCACAGCGTGCATACCGTTGTGGTAGCTCTCGGTGGTGGGCGAATAGAGGGTGTTGTTGGCAAACGAATACTCCACCGCAGGGGTGAGAGTTGTGGTCACATAGCCGTTGGAGAGGACCATCGGGAGATGTATGCGCCCCGAGAGCGAAAAGCTGTTTTGGGGTACAGTGGGTGGCGCAACCTGCTCGGAGTGATCATAGGAGGCGTAGTAGTCGCCACCACGCATCATCACTCCCACGGGGGCATAGTAACCTGCCGAGGCGGTCGAGGTGCGCACATTCATCTCCAACTTGGGAGCCCAGCCGATATATTTCAGGTTGAGATTAGCCCCCACATCGCCACTCGGCATAACGAAGAGTCCGAGCGAGGAGATGGCATCCGAAAGCAGACTCTGCGACACCACCGTAGCACCAAACCTCACATCGTCGAGATTGCCACTCATCAGTTGGTCGGGGCGGTAGTAGATAGGGGCCCACGAGTGAATATTGATTGCCCCCGATGCCTTATTGTATGGCTTGGAGGGGGATTTCGCACGCATCTGCCGTGCTTGCAAAGTGCCATATCGGAGGGTGTCGATGCAGACCACATCGTTCCACACAAAGCGCTCGGGATTTACCACATTTCGGGGCATAATACTCTGTGCCACACGCTCTTGCGACCTCATATCACCCACCGCCAAATGGTAGCCTTCGGCATCATAGATCGCCACGGCAAGGCGCTCACCATCGGGCGAGGGTGCGCCATAGAAGGAGCCATAGCGGGAGGTCGTAAGCCTCTCCTCCACCCCCGTGGCAAGGTCGATGGAGTGGATCTCATCGTAGCCCGAGGCGATAGAACCGAAGTAGAGTTTGCCACCATCGGCCACAAGCGACGAGAGGGTTGCTCGTGTGGGTTTCTTGATGGTCTGCCAAGTGCCGCTCTCGGGCACGAGGTGTTCGATAGCCATACCTCGGTCGCTCGTCGTGATGAGGTAGAGGTGGTCGCCATCGGCAGCCAAGCCGTGGCACTCCACGCCCTCGGGAAGCACAAAATCGCCCTCGGTGCAGACCACCGTATAGGTGCCCGTAAAGTCGTAGCGCACATAGGCCACATCGCCCCCATACTCCCCGGGATAGAGGGCATAGATACCCCTACTCAACACCCTCTCCGTCACACCCTTGCCATCCACTCTTGCGCGGAGCAACACCGAGCCTATCTGCTGTGCAAAGGAGGATATTTGTTGCATCTCCGTCCAATAGAGGTGGTCACCGATGAGCACGGGGCGAGTGTTGATTGCGCCGATGTGATGGAGCACCCTGCGGGCACCACTCTCCACATCAATCTCCACAAATGCCGAGGCCTCGTCGAAGCTGCTCACAACAGCCACAACCCTATCCTCCGACACCCACACGGGGTACCTCGTAAGGCGGTAGGGCGACCCCTTCACCCTCTCGGGAACTCTCCGAGCGCTATCCTCACGCTCGGGGAGCGACTCCCAGAGGTCGTTGAGCCTCTCGAAAGTCTGCACAAAGAGGTCGGCGGTTGTCATCCCCCACCTCTTGCGCATCGCCCACTCAAAGGGGGTAATGGTGTAGGGGTGCTTGCGAGCATAGTCCATAATCTCGCCCCACGCATACTCACCCCTTTGGGCATTGGCAGTCGTCACCATCTGATAACCGAGGTTGTAGTGCGAGGGGATGTATTCGTTATAGGAGCCGCCAAACCACTTGTCGTGATTCGCTCCCTCCAAAATCCTGCGCCCCACGGCACGGTAGTGCATCGTGAAGGAGGGCTGCAACCCTCGACCGAAGAGGGATGCTTGCGTTTCGGCATCCACAGCGTCGCCTTCGAGCCACCAGAAGGGCATAACACCCGTTGCGGCCAAGAGCACCTGATCTCCAAGAAGATAGTAGAGCCATTGGGAAGGGCCATCGAAGAGCGCACCATACTGTGCTGCGTGGCGGTATTCGTGCACGGAGAGCTGACGAAGCCAAGGGGTTGCATAACTCTCCGTGGCAGGCATCGCCCCCATCTCTATGCGACGGGGCGCCATAATGGAGATGCCGTTGGAAGCACTGTTCTCGGTGTGCATCACAACGGGCATACGCAGGGGCATCACCTCCTTGTGGGGCAGGAGCCCATAGCCTATTGTCGTGGTCAACGAATCCATCAGGTAGAGCACCTTGTGGGCAAGCGGCTCGGCATAGTCTGGCGCCAAGACACTCTCATTGCGCCCCTCCACCACACGCCAACGAAGCCCCGCCGGACTCGCACCGTTGGAGTGGAACTGCGCCCACGACGGCATTGCCAACAGCAACACCACGCACACCAATAACCATATTTTCTTTACCTTCGTCATATTTTTCCTTTCACCCTCACCACAGAACTACGAGTATCTTGCGGGACATCCATATCTTCTTTGTGTGTACCCTCCGCGGAGGGAGAAGCGCCCGTTATTTTCCTCCGGCGGCTTTGGTGCGGGAGTAGCCTTTGGCGAGGAGGATTTCGACCACTCGATCGCGGTGGGCACCTTGAATGATGATCTCACCATCCTTCGCCGAGCCACCCACACCACAGCGGTTTTTAAGCTCCTTGGCGAGCTCTTTCAGGTCATCCTCCGACCCCACAAAGCCCTTCACAAGGGTCACAGTCTTACCGCCCCTATGGTTCCTATCGAGCCACACTCGCAGGTTCTGCTTTTCGGGAGCAAGGGTTTCGGCAGCCTCCACCTCTTCGGTATCATAGTTAAAGTTTGGGTTGGTCGAAAAGACCACACCAAGACGAGATTTCCAGTCGTTATTTGCCATCTTCTTCGCTCTTTTCGGGGAATTTGACAGAGTAGATAAGGTGCTCCAAACCACGCACGAGGTCACGCTGACCGTGCTTGGGGGAGAAGACGTAGCAGTCAATGCAGATTACACGATTGGTCTTCGTATCGAGGGTGCTCCACGAGAGCATAGGGCCGCCCATAAAGTCGCCACCCTCCAAGTTCCAGAAGCCACGCATCTCTGCCCAGAAGCGGCCATCGATGCGTTTGTATGTCACCTCGGGGCCAAACTCCTTGACGGTGGTCATCCACGACTTACCCGAAGGACCTGGGATGTTCTTCACGAAGTTGTCACGCTGTTTCACGAGGTTTTCGAGCTCAAAGTCGCTCTTACCCTCATAGGGGTAGGAGTAGATGGCGATACCCTGCGTAGCGGTGGGGTACTCAAAGGAGGTCACAAGCAGGCTGTCGCCACTCGTACCACGCGAGGTGTAGCCTCGGGGCAGGTCGATTGTGAAGCCAAACATATCCCTGATTTTATCGACCATCACACCCTCTTTGTGCTTGCGGTTCATTTTGAGGGCACGCTCCCTCTCGGCGAGCTCATAGAGCGAGAGGAGTTCCTCCTTGCTATCCCACAATGCCGCGATAAGTTCCTCGTCGTTGGGTGCGGTGAGGGTCACGAGCATCTGATCGGCAGCATAGGCACTCTTTTTGTGAGTAACGGATACTCCCTCTGCGGCGGAATCGATGCGGATGTAGAGGACATTGCGGTGAATCTTGATGAAGCCCTCAAAAGCTGTGGGCAACACCCTCATAAGATCCAAGCGGGGCTCCACCTCATTCAGACCATTCACAGGTGTGGAGAATATCTCCTTCAAGGTTTCGCCCACCTCGCCCTCCCATTGGGGCTGGGGAACAACAGCAATGAGTTCATAGGGGGCACCGCCAGCACTTTGCTGGGCCGTACCGACGGTCGAGGAGTCGCAACCGATCATAAGAAGGAGAGCCAAGAGGCCCCAGAGCGTGAGTCGTTTCATATTGATTCTATGGATTATGTTGTTTGTTTATAGTTCCAAGGTACAAAGATAGAAAAAACTTTTTACCTTTGCGGTCGCACATAGGGTGCTTTTTCAGCAGAAAAAAAGAGTATGTATTTCCACTTTCCGAAGTTCATAAGGCGTATGATGCCCACGATGCTGTGGCAGGTCGATTGTCCGAAGAGTGTCTATCTCACCTTCGACGATGGGCCCACCCCCCGTATCACCGAGCAGATTCTGGACATTTTGGACAACTATGGTGCCAAAGCAACCTTCTTCTGTCTGGGCAACAATGCCGAGCTCTACCCCGACCTCGTGGAGGAGATTGTGGCTCGTGGTCACGCCATCGGCAACCACTCCTACAACCACACGCGCGGATGGCTCACCACCACGGACAACTATATGGCGAGTGCCTACAAGGCGGGGCAGTTTCTCCCCCACACGCGCCTCTTTCGCCCACCCTACGGTCGCATCGCTATGCGCGAGGTGTGCCGTATGCGCTCGCAGGGTTGGAGGGTTGTGATGTGGAACAGCATCTCGGAGGACTACGACCACCGCATATCGCCCCAGCGCTGCGCCCGCAAGGTGACGCGCCACTTGAAGGCGGGCAACATCATCGTCTTCCACGACTCCGTGAAAGCCTCCCAAAATATGCTCTTCGCTCTGCCCAAAGTCCTCGAAGCGATAGTAAAAAAGGGGCTTCGATGTGACATTATTACCCAAGAGTTGTAGGAATTTCGCCAAAAATCACTACTTTTGTCGCTTGGAGCGACACACGCCCCCGAATAGAAGAGGATAATTCTAAACTAACAAAAACATATTTTTTACTATGGCAACAGCATCAGACATCAAAATCGGTATGTGCATCGATATGGACAACAAGACCTTCCTTGTTGTTGATTTCCAGCACGTAAAACCCGGTAAAGGCCCCGCTTTTATCCGCACCAAACTCAAAAACCTCGAAAATGGTCGCGTACTCGACAAAACCTACTCGTCGGTAGGTGAGAAGATCGAGCCCGTACGTGTAGAGCGTCGTCCCTACCAGTACACCTATGAGGACGATCTCGGCATCCACCTCATGCACATGGAGACCTTCGAGGAGATCACCATTCCCCGCGACCTCATCGAGAACTCCGACCTTATGGTAGATGGTCAGATCTTGGAGGTTATGTTCCACACCGAGAAGGAGCTCGCTCTCACCGCAGAGTTGCCCCCCATCATCGATATGGAGGTTACCTACACCGAGCCCGGCGTGCGTGGCGATACCGCTTCGACCAACTCGCTCAAACCCGCAACTGTGAACACCGGTGCAACCGTTAAGGTTCCCTTGTTCATCAACACCGGCGACAAGATCCGTGTAGATACTCGCACCCGTGAGTACTACGAGCGTATCAAATAAAAAAAATCATATAGCGAGCATCTGCTGCGTTATACCGCGACAAGCGGAGTTCCTCATTTGCGATTAGCAAACTGCGGGCTCCGCTTTTTTGTATGCCGAAGGGTGTGTCCTAAATTTTGGGCACACCCTTTGCACTACTTTGTAGTGAACACCAAAAAAACACTACAACTATGAAA
>JAEIGA010014816.1_pt1 | contig 11868 bp, 7 predicted proteins | sample 9270691 | NCBI WGS metagenome assembly JAEIGA01 (sample SAMN17057246, study PRJNA624740) | gut metagenome | biome: biome; isolation source: fecal sample | host: Bos grunniens | place: China: Xizang | collected 2019
CCTCCTCGATAATCGCCTCATCACAGTTATCGACACCCTCCGCCATGGCCACCAACCTCAAAGCCTCGTCGTTATCACCATACTCCGTGCTTACTATAGCCTTAACAGCATAGTAGCGTGAGAGGAACCATAACACACAGTCATACTTGTCGAATAGTTCTACTGTTTCACGACACTTAGCATAGTCACCCAGCTTGATATATATCTCGCACAGCTCGTGCAACACGGCGCACAAGAAGTCGCTATCGTTGGTCGCTATAGCATAATCTCTCGCCTGAATGAATAGGTCCTCAGCCTCGGTGTAGTTATGCATCTTCACAGCAGCCTGACCCACATTATACTTAGTGTAGTAGCAGTGGTAAGGCAGACCCAACTTCTCAAAGCACTCGTACGCCTTATTGTATGCAGCCAGACTGTTTGAATAGCAGAAACGAGCACGATATATATCACCCATAGTACGATGTACAACACCCATAAGGTGTGTATCTTCAGATATGGATAACGACTTCTGCGCCTCCATGAGTGCAAGCATAGCCTCGGGAAGTTGATTATTGAGCTGCAAGACCATGCCATGTTGGAAATAGGCACGGGCACGACGTGCATGATCATTACTATTGTCGTAGTGACGAACCGATATGCTTGTCAGAGAGTCGCTATCCACAAGAAGACGGTTATAATAGCACGCCTCACTATATACCAAGGCATAGTATGCCAAATCTCTATCCTCGGTTATTATTGTGCGATCTACCTGCTCGATGATGCGAAGGGCCTCCTCAGGATGTGTGCTGACGATTTTATCAGCCTCCACAACACTACTCATAGGGTCGACATGCGTAGCACAGCCAACGAACATGGTCACAACAATAGAGCCAACTAAAAATTTTAGTTGACTTGTGGCTTGGAATAAGTTGACTAATGACACACGTTTCATGACACAAATATACATAAAAGTTTGTTGACGTACCAAATAAAACTCTAAATATAAGCATCGTTATAGGCTGTATATACAGCTATATTATTGGTAACAGTGAAAATTATTATTAAATTTGTGATAGAATATGACAATTATCAACTAAAATTTATACACATGAAACCTATCAAACAACTATTAACTAGTGTGATTATTGCGACTATGGCAACATTAGTAGGATGCAACGATAAAGTTAACATGGAGAAGGAGGAGATTCCAACAGCACCTATCGAAGAGATGTGCTACACCCCCGAGAAGACATCATTTGAGGTGTGGGCACCAACGGCAGAGAGCGCTGTCGTTCGCCTATATAATGGTGATACACTCGCTGAGGAGGTAGCTATGTGCAAGGGTGATAATGGCCTATGGCGCGCCGAAGTTGAGGGCGATAAAAAGGGAATGTACTATGCTTTTCAGGTCACTGTTGAGGGTAATACACTTAAGGAGACTGCTGGTATCTTTGCGCGTGCATTAGATGTTAATGGTAACCGCGGTGCTATCATCGACATGCGCGACACCGACCCCAAGGGTTGGAGCGAGGATAAGCGACCCGAAGTTAAGCCATCGGAGATTGTTATCTACGAGATGCACTACCGCGACATGACAGCACATGAGAGTGCTGGTAGTAGCAACCCAGGTAAGTATATCGCAATGACTGAGCTTGGCACACGCTCACACGAGGGTCTTGCAACAGGTATTGACCATCTGCGTGAAATGGGTGTTACACACGTACACCTGCTTCCCACAGCGGACTTTGGCTCTATTGATGAGTCTAAGCCTACCAACCAGTATAACTGGGGCTACGAGCCTAAGAACTACAACGCACCTGAGGGTACATACTCTACAGATCCTGCCAATCCCATGGCACGCATCCTCGAGCTTAAGACTCTCGTCAAGGCTATGCACGATGCAGGTTTGTGCGTAGTGCTCGACGTTGTGTATAACCATACCACATCTACCGAGAACTGCGGCTTTGAACTTACAGTGCCTGGCTATTTCTACCGAATGCGCGAGGATGGCTCATTTGCTGATGGCTCTGGCTGCGGCAACGAGACAGCTAGCGACAAGCCTATGATGCGTAAGTATATGGTTGAGTCACTCGAGTACTGGGTTAAGGAGTACCACATTGACGGCTTCCGCTTCGACCTCATGGCAATCCACGACATCGAGACCATGAACCTCATTCGCAAGCGCCTCGAGGCACTTAATCCCGACATTCTACTCTATGGTGAGGGCTGGGCAGCAAGTGCACCCCTCTACGATGAGTCTAAGCTCGCATTTAAGCGCTACACATACCAGATGCCAGGTGTTGCAGCCTTCTCCGACGACATACGTAATGCTCTTCGTGGTACTCTCGACCTCTCACAAGGTGGCTTTATCCACGGCGTAGAGGGTAATAAGGAGGCGTTGAAGTTTGGTATCGTGGGTGGCGTTGAGCACCCCGAGGTTAACCACTCCGAGGCTGCATGGTGTGCCGAGCCACGCCAACATATCAGCTACGTTACATGCCATGACGACCATAACCTCCGTGACCGCCTTGAGCACCTATCTCCAGATGCTACTGAGGAGGAGCGACTCAAAATGGCTAAGCTCGCTCACATGGGTGTATTCACTTCACAGGGTGTTCCCTTTATCTTCTGTGGTGAGGAGATGTATCGCTCGAAGAGAGGAGAGAAGAATACCTATAATATGCCTGACGAGTATAACGCCATCGACTGGGCACTAAAGAGCCAGTATAGCGACTTGGTGGAGTTCTGCAAGGGACTTATTGCAATGCGCAAGGAGCACCCAGCATTCTCATTGGGCACAGCCGAGGCAGTGCGCAACCACCTCTCATTTATCGAGAATGATAACGAAGCTGCTGTGGGCTTCCAACTCGACAACTTGGAGGGAGTAGACACAGCTAAACGCATCGTAGTATTGATGAATGGCTCACGCGAGGGTGTGGAGTTCGACATCCCAGCAGGTACATATAAGTGGATCTCGGATGGAGACTCTGTTCACGCTAAGGGCATGGGCATATTTAACTGCGAATCGGGCAGAGTTAATGTCGCACCCATATCAGGTATCATCTTAGCAGAGTACTAATTAATACTCTATTATAAATAAAAGTGCTACTCCCTACGGTGTAGCACTTTTTTATTGCGGCAGTATACCACACTGCCCTATTTTATAAAACTAAGAAAAGCTCTGCATCTCTATAAGGTGTGCATAGATGCCACCCTTTTCGAGGAGCTCATGATGTGTACCCTCCTCAGCCACGTGACCCTGGTCAATGACGTATATGCGGTCAGCATTGTAGATGGTACTGAGGCGGTGTGCAATAACTATGGATGTACGACCCTTAAGAAGGTTTGTAAGAGCATCCTGAACGAGTTTCTCACTCTCCGTATCGAGTGCCGATGTTGCCTCATCAAGGATAAGAATCTCAGGGTTCTTAAGCACCGCACGTGCTATGCTTAGTCGCTGGCGCTGACCACCAGAGAGCTTAGTACCACGATCACCAATATTTGTGTCGTAGCCATCTGTGGCCTCGGTAATAAAACCGTGGGCATTAGCCACCTTACAAGCCTCCACAACCTCCTCATGGCTTGCTGTTGGACGACCCATAAGGATATTACCCTCGATAGAGTCGTTAAAGAGCACTGTCTCCTGAGATACTATACTCATCTTACGACGTAGAGACTCCTGTGTATAATCCTTGATAGACCTTCCATCAAAGAGTATATCTCCACTCTTTACATCATAGAAGCGAGGTATAAGCTCACTAAGAGTAGACTTACCACCTCCCGATGGACCTACAAGGGCGATAGTCTGACCCTTCTTAATTTTGATGTTTACATTGTTAATAACCTCGCGCTCTCCATCATACGAGAAGTGTACGTTACGAAGCTCTATAGACTCCTTCAAGCCATCAAACTCCACAGCATCCTCCTTATCCTGTACCTCAGACTTAGCATCGATAATGGTAAAGATACGCTCGCCAGCAGCAACTCCCTGGTTGATGTTAGCAAACTGATCGATGAAGGAGCGAAGAGGGCGTGTAATCTGAGAGAAGGCAGCAATGAAGGCGATGAAGCCTGCACCATTTATCAAACCCTTAGCCTCGAGAGTACCTCCAAAGACAAGAATAACAGCCACCGCTGTGATACCCAAAAACTCACTCATAGGAGAGGCCAACTGCTGGCGCTTAGCCATGCTAATAACAAGCTCCGAGAAGTGCTTATTGATACCCTTAAACTTATCAATAATAAAGTTGGTGGCGTTGTAACCCTTAACAATTTTTATACCCGACAACGACTCATCAAGCATCGATACCATATCTGCCATACGCTCCTGACTACGCTTAGCTGGGTGACGCAACTTTTTGACGATGCGACCAATAATAAGACCTACAACAGGTAAGAATAGGATGGCAAAGAGTGATAACTCCCATGATATACCGATCATAAGAGCGAGGTAACCAATAATAAGGAATGGATCACGGAAGGCTACCTGCAAGGTGTTGGTGATGCAGAACTGCACAACCATAACATCTTGGGTAATTTTCGACATGATGTCACCCTTACGCTGATCGCTAAAAAAGCCTACATTCATCTCCAACACGCGCGAATACATCTCGTCACGCATGCGCTGAATGGTATTTACTCTCAAACGCTCGACAGTCATCGCTGAGGCGTAACGGAAGAGGTTGCTAAAGAGGTTCATACACACCGTCACAACACCCAACAATACCATGAAGAGTACCTTATCAACCTCTCCTGCTCCAAATACTACACCATACAGATAGCATAGAAGGTTAGAGAAACCATCCTCTGTAAACTCTATGCCAGGGAAGGTGGTTATGGCTACCAACGTCTTATCCACACTATCAAACATGGTAGTAAGGATGGGGATGATCATTGCGTAGTTGAAGGTGTTAAACACAGCATGCAACGCCGCAAAGATGAAATAAGGTATAGTATATCGACTCAAAGGCTTGGCGAAATTCAAGAGTCGTAGATATGTCTTAAACATTACGTTTTATATTACTTTTTACCTATACAAAAGTCATCAAGTGGTGGATTTATTAACACACCACATTAATAAAATAGGTTAGATATCAGATTATTACAAAAGTCCCTCCTTGGCATACTCCTTAATAGACTTCTCGAAGTGCTTGATAGTCTCAGGCATAGTCATAAATGACTTACCACCTGCCGCATTCTTATGTCCACCACCATTAAAGTAGCGCTGTGCGAATACATTTACATCAATATCACCTCTTGAGCGCAACGACACACGAATAAAATCGGTGTGCTCAGTAAACATTGCCGACACCTTCATCTTCTTAATCTGCAAAGGGTAGTTTACGAAACCCTCTGAGTCACCCTGCTGGAACCAGAAGCGACGCATCTCATCTGCCGTAAGCGACATGTGTGACACCATACCATTATGAAATATCTTCATCTTACGATTTATGACATATCCAAAAAGGCGGGCACGTCCCTCGGTAAACGAGTTGTAGACATAGTTGTGTATATCGGGAATTGATATGCCCTTAGCAGCAAGGACTGATACCATGCGGAACACATCGGGGGTAACACTCGAAAAGGCGAAATTTCCCGTATCGGTCATCATGCCAACAAAGATATTTATAGCCATCTCTTTTGATATACTCTCGACACCAAACATAGCCTCAACAAGCAGAGCCACCAGGTAGCAAGTGCTCGAAGCCTCAGGGTATGATATCATAAGGTCGAAATCCTCCATTGGATTTAGGTGATGGTCTATCAATATGCGCTTAGCATGCTGATTCTCCTCTATAAGGTCACCAAGGCCATCAAGACGCGACATAGTGTGGAAGTCAAGACAGAAGATGAGGTCGGCATGACGCACAGCATCGGCAGCTCTACCTTCGCTATCACTCTTATATATCACCATATCACCACAACCAGGCATAAAGTCTAGGTAGTATGGAAATTTATTGGGTAGTACACAACTTACATCATGACCATGACGCTTCAACACCTCTGCCCATGCAAGTGAAGATCCTATCGCATCTCCATCGGGATTGGTATGAGAGAGAATAACCACTCGCTGAGGCTTCTCTATATAGTCACGAAGCTGCTCTATCTTATTTCTTGCTATTTGCATAACCCTTACAGTTATATGTTAATTTTGCAAATATAATAAAAAATGGTGTAATATACTAATAGTGAATTAAAAAATCAATGTAAGGAACATTTATGAATACGTATATAGTATTTATGAAATCGTTTGGTATCGCAATCTATAACACCAATCCTATAACTACCATTTTCCAATATGATGAACAAGGTATCATTATTTATATTATAGTCTTTTTGATTTTTTATTAAGAAGTTCGAAATAGATCCCCGAATTCGAGTTACCCTGTTTTCAACAATTCTTTTATATTTTTTTATACTCATATATATAAATAATTAAAAACAAATAATAATAATGTGTGTTAATTGTGTCGATAACTTTTGAATTTAGTTTTTATAAACATTTTTACTTATAAAGTGTTACTTATTTTTGTACTTTTATTTTTTATAAACTATTAGTAATTAGCTTAAAAATAAAAAAGTAATAAGTAAAATTAACACTATTAACAATTTGTTATTTACATATTAACACCATGAAGATATTAACACTTGTACCTTATTATAGTGTATAAGTAAGTTGAAAAGATGATGTATAATTTTTAGTCTTTTTATTTGCAAAAAGAGAGCGGCCGTATATACAACGACCACTCTCAATTCTCCAAATTTATTTATTATAATTTTGCCAACAATTATCCACACCGTTGTTAACACTCTGTAGGTAGCTTTTCAACAACCTTTGCGGCAATCTCAGCGTAGTATTCCTCAACACGTGGGTCGAATCCTCCTGCAGGACGACCCTCATCACTACCCTCCATAATAGATTGAATGATAGGTATTTGACCCAAGAGGTCCACACCAGCGCCCTCAGCATACTGCTTAGCACCACCCTTACCAAAGAGATAGTACTTATTATTAGGCAACTCCTCGGGTGTAAACCATGCCATATTCTCAACAACACCCAACACTGGAACATTTACCTGGGGATGGCGGAACATCTCAACACCACGCACTACATCAGCAACTGCCACCTGTTGTGGTGTAGAGACGATAACAGCACCCGATATCTTAAGCTCGTTGATAATCGATAGGTGTATATCACCAGTTCCTGGAGGAAGGTCTATCAAGAGGTAGTCGAGCTTACCCCAACGTGTTTGATGAATAAGTTGGTGAAGAGCATTTACTGCCATACCACCTCTCCACATCAAAGCGTCTGTGGGCTTAATAAAGAAGCCAATACTCATAATTTTAATACCCAACGACTGTGCTGGAATGATAAAGTCGTTACCATTCTCATCACGCTCTGCTTCGGGAATATAACCCTCCACACCAAACATCTTATTCTGTGAAGGACCATATATATCGGCATCAAGAATACCTACATTACAACCACGCTGGCGTAGAGCAACAGCAAGATTAGCAGTAACCGTAGACTTACCTACACCACCCTTACCCGAAGCAACAGCCACGATGCGACATATATCTGTTGTTGTGGTTATATTCTCCTTACGGCGAGGTTTGGGTGCTACCTCGCGAATAATAACCATTATGTTATTCTCAGGGAAGTTAGCCTTCATAAGCTCCTCCACCTGTCGCTTAATTTTCTGTGCAAATGGATCTCGCGCCTTCTGGAAACGCAGTGTGATAGCCACAGAGCCATCCTCACCCATATCTGCTCTATCTACAAAACCACTATCAACAATGTTATCGTTGGTTTCAGGGTGTATGACACTCCTAAGTAGTTGTTCAAGTTGTTCGTTCATATCTTTATATTTTAAAATTCAATATTGAGTTCTCCTGGGATAATTGTCTGTATACCGCCATTGGTGATAAGTATAGGATTATCAACAAAGATGCTGCATATATCCTCGAAGAAGATATTACCACTCTCAATACCCATGTTTGCAGTGGCTGTAGCACTCATACTCTCCAACCATATTTCAAATGGTGTAAGTGGAGCACTAAACTCGTAGAGTGTATATCCATTTGTGAGGCCAGCAAGCTGCACAGCCTTAGCCACAGCGTTGGTAAAACCACCAATCTCATCTACCAAGCCTATCTCCACAGCGTCGCTACCGCTCCACACTCTACCCTCGGCAATATCCAATACCTTATCGATTGGTAGGTTACGGCCGTTGGCAACATGTGAAGTAAAGGTAGTGTATATTCTATCAACCGAGTTAGAGATACTTTTTCGTTGTTCGGGGGTTAAAGCCTTAAGTACGCCTAAGCCACCTGCTGAGGGTGACGTAGCAGCTGTATCGATGGTGACACCGAGTCTATTTTTTAGTGTATCCTCAAGGTTGTAAACAACACCAAATACACCAATAGATCCTGTAAGAGTCAACTTATCTGCGAAGATGTAGTCGGCAGGTGCCGAGATGTAGTAACCACCACTTGCTGCCATGTCACCCATAGAAATAACTACAGGTTTTGTCTGCTGCAAGAGTGTCATCTCGCGCCATGCTATCTCCGAAGCAAGAGCCGAACCTCCAGGAGAGTTAACACGCACAACAACAGCCTTTGTATTATCATCGAGGCGCGCCTGGCGTAACTCATCAGCGAGGCGTGAACCAAAGACATAACCATCCTCATACATATTACCATCGACAATCTGACCCTCTGCATAGATAATTGCTACAAGGGGGTTGTCTGCATACTCAATGGTATTACCTACAGATACACGCTTTGGTGATATAACTACACTTGCTACATAATCGCTAAGAGATATACGATTATGGAGTTTTAGTTTATTAAGCTTTACGCCGTAATCGCTAAACAACTCATAGAGTTCATCCTCGTAAGCTATTCTATCGACCATGCCACGCGAAAGAGCATCCTCGGGTGAGTTAATCTCAAGGTTAGCTGCGTAGCGCTTAAGCTTATTAGCATCCAAATTGCGGCTTACAGCAACTTCGTTGACTATATCATCCCACATCGAGTTTACCAATACCTCCATCTGCAAGCGGTTCTCCTTAGACATATTTGTACGGAAGTATGGCTCCACAGCGCTCTTGAATTTGCAATCTGTGGGGCGGAAGATATCAACCTTTATGTCAAGTTTATCCATTAGGCCCTTATAGAATAGTGTAGAGAAGTTAATACCTCTCCAGTCGAGTGAGCCCTCGGGGTTGATAAGTATCTTATCGGCTGCAGTGGCAAGGTAATACTCGCTCTGGGTGTAAGCATCGTCGTATGCAACAACAAATTTACCAGAGCTCTTGAAGCGCATCAATGCTGAGCGTAGCTCCTCTATGTTAGCTGATGAAATAGTACCCAGGCCATTGCAATAGATGCATATACCCTTTATGCGACTATCTTCGGCAGCATTCTCAATGGCTGATAGTGTTTGTAGGATTGTTAAGGGTTTAGTGAGTGTCATCGCTGTTGGGTCGATACTACCCAACACCGATGCTGGTGGTGCATCGTTTATATCCTCAGCAGTATTGATAAACAATACACTTTGGTTTGGTATGCTCTCCGTCTCGAGGTTAATAGAGAAGAGTATGTTAAAAATCAATGATATGACACCTACAACAACTAATGCAGATGCCACAACTAATGCAAGGAGTGATGCTCCGAATGTTTTCCAGAAGTTCATAGGTAATGTGTTTTGTGATGCACAAAGATAATAATTTTTTTATCATTAAACATATATAAGTAGAGGTTATCTAACCATCGTGTCAGACAACCTCTACTATAATTAAGTAAATTTTATGATGACTCTCTACGCTATTGTCCCCAGTTTTCGCGGTCGAGTGAGCGATAACCAATAGCCTCTGCTATGTGTTGTGGTGTGATGTTATCTACACCCTCGAGGTCGGCGATGGTGCGTGCAACCTTTATGATGCGGTCATAGGCGCGTGATGATAGATTTAGACGTGTCATGGCGCGTTCCAACAGTGCTGAACATGCGCTATCCAATGGTGCAAACTTACGCAACATAGCACTATTCATCATGGCATTGGAGTGTATATCAAGACCTTTAAAGCGGCGTAGCTGTATGTCGCGTGCTGCAACCACTCGTTTGCGTATCTCAGCACTCGACTCTGCTGGTTTGGAGTCTGTCATTTCACTAATGGCCACAGGTTCTACCTCTATATGTATATCGATTCTATCCATCAGAGGTCCCGAGATGTGTGCTCTGTAACGATGTACGGCCGAAGCGGAACATGTACATTCCTTGGTTGGGTGGCTGAAATATCCACATGGGCAAGGGTTCATAGATGCCACAAGAGTAAAGTTTGCGGGGTAGTCCACAGAGTACTTGGCACGTGATATGGTTATGTGCCTATCTTCGAGTGGCTGGCGTAACACCTCAAGCACGTTACGTCCAAACTCTGGCATCTCATCAAGAAACAAAACGCCATTATTTGCCAGCGACACCTCACCTGGTTGGGGTGACTGTCCGCCGCCTATAAGTGCCACTTGAGAGGTGAGGTGGTGGGGAGCTCGGAATGGGCGAGTGTAGATGAGTCCACTATGTGTACCTATCTTACCAGCTACCGAGTGTATCTTTGTTGTCTCGAGGGCCTCCTCCATGGTCATTGGTGGCATGATGGTGGGCATGCGGCGTGCGAGCATCGTCTTACCTGAGCCTGGCGAGCCGACCATGATGACGTTGTGTCCTCCGGCAGCTGCAATCTCCAGGGCACGCTTAGCATATGTCTGACCCTTCACATCAGAAAAATCCTCAGCATACTCTCGAGTAGAAGTTACCTCCGTGTCACTAACATCGAATATAGTTGGAGTATATGCTCTATGTCCCATGAGTATCTCACACATCTCCAAGAGTGATCCAACACCCACGGACTCAATGCCATCAACAACAGCTCCCTCCATCACATTATCTATGGGCATAAACACACGCTTCAATCCACACTCACGTGCCATAGCCACGAGGGGTAACACACCCTTCACAGGGCGTATCATGCCGTTGAGTGAAAGCTCACCGATAAACATAGAGTCGGCAAGCATATCTGTTGTTATCTGCTCCGTTGCTGCGAGTATACCCACAGCTATAGGAAGGTCATACTGCGAGCCCTCCTTACGAAGGTCGGCAGGGGCAAGGTTGACAACAGTTTTCTTTGCCTGCAACTTATAACCAGAGTTCTCAAAGGCCGATTGTATGCGTTCGTGGCTCTCCTTGATGGTGTTGTCTGGTAGGCCCACGATAAACAGGCCAATGCCTCCCGACGAAACATTGACTTCGGAAGTAACGGCTACAGCCTCGATACCCGATATAGCTCCAGTATGTACTCTTACAAACATTGCGACAACAGTTGTGTTGGTCCTCTAATATATATGTTCTATACCCACCTACTAAAATGGAGCGTCGTCACTACTCTTGGGTAGTCCCATAGATGGAGCTCCGAGGTCAAACTCATTGGGTATTCCTCCCGACATTCCCATAGGTGATATACCCATAGGTGGGAAGTTGTTGTTGCCACTCGATGAGAAGTCGTCATAGCTCTCCTCACGATCATAGTGAGGAGCTTGAGATACCACAGCAGCTGTAACCGAAGCATCGGCATCGACAAACTTAGCCTGATCCTTGATGAAGCGCAAGGGCACATCAGTAACCTCACCATTACGGTGCTTGGCGATAATAATCTCGGCCATACCCGCTGTAGGCATGTTATTCTCGTCGGTGGTAAGTCCATAATACTCTGGGCGGTGGATGAAGGCTACAACGTCTGCATCCTGCTCGATAGCACCCGACTCACGAAGGTCGGAGAGCTGAGGACGCTTCGATCCACCACGGTTCTCAACATTACGGCTCAACTGTGAAAG
>JAEIGA010014817.1_pt1 | contig 11868 bp, 7 predicted proteins | sample 9270691 | NCBI WGS metagenome assembly JAEIGA01 (sample SAMN17057246, study PRJNA624740) | gut metagenome | biome: biome; isolation source: fecal sample | host: Bos grunniens | place: China: Xizang | collected 2019
AAGCCCGTTGCCTTCTACCCAGAAAATCTCTTTGGACTTATTGATATCGGGGGGCAAAACGTCGATATTCTTTTCCTTCATATACATAATATACTTGGAAATTTCTTCGATTTTATCAATACGGTCGTTTAAAATACCCGCGAAAAATTCCTTGCGATAGAAATGCTTTAAATACGCCGTACGGTACGCCACGACTGCGTACGCCGCCGCGTGGGATTTATTAAACGCATAAGACGCAAAGCTTTCCATATCCGCGAAAATTTTCGCCGCAACTTCTGCGGGAATTCCCAGCGAAGCGCAACCCGTGATACCGCTTTCGGGGTCGCCGTAGATAAATTTATCCTTTTGCTCCATCAGCTCTTTTTTCTTCTTTTTCGCCATTGCACGGCGCACAAGGTCGGCTTGTCCAAGCGAATAGCCCGCGAGCTGTTGGAAAATTTGCATTACCTGTTCTTGATAGATAATAACCCCGTAGGAATTTTTGAGTATCGGCTCTAAATAAGGGGTGTCGTAGACGATTTTTTCAGGGTGGTGTTTATTCTCGATATATTTAGGAATAAAGTCCATAGGACCGGGACGGTAAAGGGAAATTCCTGCAATCAAGTCTTCCAAACAGCTTGGTTGCAATTCTTTCATAAACTTTTTCATACCGCCTTGTTCGAGCTGAAACACCGCGTCGGTATCCCCCGACGAGATTAGCTCGTACGCTTCGGGAACGTCCACGCCGATTTCGTTGAAATCAATTTCAATTCCCTTGCCGATACGGATATATTCAAGCGTATTTTCAATATCGGTAAGAGTGGTTAAAGCAAGGAAGTCCATTTTCAACATTCCTACCGCTTCCACTTCTTTCATATTAAACTGAGTGACGATATCTTCACCGTTTCTTGCAAGGGGTACGTTATCGGATAATACCTTGTTGCAAATGACCACGCCAGCCGCGTGTTCAGATGTGTTTTTCGGCATACCTTCGAGTTTTAAGCCCATATCGATTACCCGACGGAGTTCTTCGTTGGTTTCGTAAACTTCGATAAATTCCGAGTTCTTTTTCTTTTTTTGCTCGTCGAGTTTTTTCTTGATTTCAATTTTCTTTTCTTCGTTTTCTTCTTCGGCAAGCTGTTTTTCAAGCTTAGGAATCTTTCTGCCCAAAAGTTCGCCTATCGTAGACTTTCCATCCATCAGCTTTGCCACTTTATCCGTTTCTGAATACGGCACGCCCATAACCCGTCCTACGTCTTTAATGACGGCGCGCGAAGCAAGCGTACCGAACGTGACGATTTGCGCTACGTTTTCAGGGTGGTATTTTTCACGAACGTATTCAATCGTTTCGTATCTTCTGCGCGTACAAAAGTCCACGTCGAAGTCGGGCATAGAAACGCGGTCAGGATTTAAAAATCTTTCAAAAATCAGATCGTAGCGCAAGGGGTCTACGTCGGTAATACCGATCGAATACGCAACGATACTGCCTACCCCCGACCCACGACCGGGTCCTACGGGGATACCGTGCACTCTCGACCAGTTAATATAGTCCCAAACGATTAAAAAGTAGTCGGCAAAGCCCATTTTGATAATAATGCCAAGCTCGTATTCTACCCGCTTTTTAATCTCGTCCGTCACTTCTTTATAGCGCTTAGGAATACCTTCCCAAGTAAGTCTTGTCAAATAATCGGGCGAAGAAGACCCGTCGTCGGGCTTATATAAAGGAATAAGCGACGTATCTCGAATAGGGTCGCCTTTTGGCGTTAAGTCGAATACGGGTTCTTCGATTTTATCCGCAATCACGCGAGTGTTGGTGATAGCTTCGGGAATATAGCTGAAAAGCTCCATCATCTCGTCGCCCGATTTCATATAAAACTCGTTGGTATCGAATTTCATACGCTTAGGGTCGGCAAGCGTTTTTTTCGTTTGAATACACAAAAGTACGTCGTGCGCTTCCCAGTCTTCTTTATGGATATAATGCACGTCGTTGGTGGCAACCACCCCGATATCGAGTTCTTTTGCGATTTGTATGAGTTGCGGGAGAATTTGCTTTTGTTCGGCTATGCCGTGATCTTGAAGCTCGATATAAAAATCTTCGCCAAATACGTCTTTCATTTCTTTGGCGAATTTTTTGGCGGCTTCGTAATCTCCTTCCATTAACAATCTGGGCACTCGCCCCGCTAAACACGCCGAAAGACAAATTACCCCTTCGTGGTGCTTTTTGATTAAATCGTAGCTAATACGGGGTTTACCGTAAAATCCGTCGATATACGAAAGAGAATCAAGTTTGACGATATTTTTATAACCCGTTTTGTTTTTGGCAAGCAAAACGATATGCTCGGTTTTCGTACCGGGCTTGTGCGCTAAATGGTCGTCGGTTGCGTATAATTCACAGCCGATAATATATTTAATTCCTTTGCGTACACATTCTTCTGCGAATTTCAAGCAAGCGTACATATTCCCGTGATCGGTAATCGCGCAAGCGTCTACGCCCGTCTTTTGCAAATGGTCAACGATATCGTCAACGCGCGCCGCACCGTCGAGCAAGCTATATTCCGTGTGAACGTGTAAATGAATAAAATCCGTCATAATTCTTCCGTATTCCGTTAATTATTTGTAGTTTTTTCTTCTTGAGAGCTACTTTCCGCAATTTGTATCAAACGACGCATACGGTGATTTAAACAGCTTTTGCTTACCTTTAAAATATCCGCAAGCTCTTGCAAGGACTTCGACGGCTCTTTCAGCCGTAAAATTGCCAAATCTTTCAACTCGTCGGAAAGTTCGTCAAAGGCTTTCTCCTGCGCTATTTTACGAATAGCGACCACCTGTTTCACCGCCGCAACGGCAGATTTATCCGCGTTTCCCGACATACAGTTTGCCGCGCGGTTTTTTTGGTTGGATTCGTCGCGTTTTTCAACGAGCGAAACGAATTTCTTTAGCGCGCCCGTCGCTTGCATGACGGCAAGAAAATCGGAAATCATTTCCTTACTTTTCACGTACGCCACGAAAGTTTCTTTGCGCTCTACCACTTTGGCGAGTACTTCCGTCGTTTCTAAAAGCTCGCAAAACTGCTCGGCTATTTTTCTTTCGGAAAACACAAATTCCAAATGATATCCCGTTTTTCCGTTTTCGGCAGGCACGGTACAGCTCCCGCCTCCTAAGAAACAGCCTTGAATATAAGCAAATCTTTCGTCAATTCCGTTGAGCAAGTCTTCGGGTAAACCGTCGATAAGCGTTTTACTCTCGGCGCGCAAAATTCCAAGCTCGCAAAGCACCGTTTGCGCTTTTTCTTTCGGACACTCGAAAACGAGCTTGTCCCGTCCGCTCATTTTATCCATACGGGCGGTCGTCAAAGAAAGCTCTACGCCGAAACACTCAAAAAACAAGCCGTTAAAAAATTCTGCAACCTTTTCCGTTTCGCTGACGAGATAAAAGGCGGGTTGTCCTTCCGAAAATCCAACGACGCCACTCGTGCGAACGAACGCGGAAAGAGCGGCTTTCGCCGCGTTGCCTTTTAACTTTTCCCGCTTTTTTGAAAGCAGTTCTTTTTTGATTTCCGCCGTAAAGTTCATAGTAGTCCTTAGAGTTTCTTTTTAAATTCCGCAAAGCGGAACGCGGGCAATCGCCCGTTGATATTGTCAATCCTATCAAACGGAAAACTCAGCCTTGCAAGCTGTTCTTCCACACGCTTAGTATCCCCTACTCTATCCACCGAATGAGCGTCCGAATCGACGATAAATCTCACGTCGGTCTTTTGAATGATTTCGTTTAATTCTTCGTCGGTCAAATGCTCCTTTTTAGAATTTAATTCAATATACGTGCCGTAATCGGCGGCGCACTTCGCCACTTCTAAAGCATTTGACGGACAAAGATAATTCAAATGAGTAATCGCATCTATGGGATTATTTTTAATCGCGTTGATATAGGCGCGCGTATTTATCTCAATTCTCTTTTGAGAAGGTTGTTTTTTGAATTTTCTCGAACAAAAATTCCCTGCGCCGTACTTCCAAAAATTCGAAAAGCCGTCATACCAAACCATTACGTGCGTACCGCAAAAATAGGTATCGAACTTCTCAAAGTCCTTTTCTGTTAAATCGGATTTTCCTTCGATACCCCGCAAGTTTGCTTCTGTACCGACGAGTACTTTTATTCCGTATTTTTCAGTTGCGGCTTTGCAATCGGCAATAAAATCTTCGAGCTTTCTTCTTCTAAGCCCAAACGCGATATGCGAAAAGCCGTGATCGCTGATAGCGATTTCCTTTAACCCAAGTTCTTTTGCACGCGCCGTGTTCTCGGCAACCGTTTGTTTACCGTGAGAATACGGGGTGTGTATATGATAATCTGCCGTTAAAATCATAGTTTCTCCTATCAGTTCAAATAGCGTATTTCTTCTTCTAAACTGATTTTATATTGTGTATACACCGCGTTTTTCATAAGCGCGATTAAATTTTTAATTTCGCGCGCCGTAGCCTTTCTATCGTTAATGATAAAATTTGCATGCTCTTGTGAAACGACTGCCCCGCCGTATCTAAGACCTTTTAACCCTGCGTTTTCCACGAGCTTTCCCGCAGTTAAATTTTCAGGATTTTTAAAAATACAGCCCATACTTTTCCCTTTAGGCAAATGCTTACGCTTTGCCATAAAGAAAGATCGTTCTTTCCGTATCGTTTGCAAATCAGCGTCGTTTAAGCGGAAATTCACCCCTAAAATCACCCCGTTTTCCTTCATGAACCTACTTTTTTTATAAGCGTATTCACACTCGGATACCGACAGGGAATGGAGTTCGCCGTCAGAATAATACAAAACGCTTTCAACGATTTCTGAAAGATACCTTCCGCTAACGCCTGCGTTCATAAACGCCGCACCGCCAACCGTACAGGGTATTCCGCTTAAGAACTCCGCGCCGCTTTTTCCGTGCGCTTCGCAAGAGCGCAAAAAGGTGGCTGAACTCGTACCTGCATAGGCAAAAAAGCTTTTTCCGACTTTTATTCCTTTAAGATTTTGCGTTAAAATATAAACGGTTTTGGACTCGCCGTCACTCGGCAACACGTTGGATAGATTTCCAAGCACCGTATACTTTATTTTACAATTTTCCAGCCCGTCAATCAAGCGAATACACTCTTCCGCCGTCGTTGGAAAAAAGGCGAGTTTTGCTGTTCCGCCAGCGCCGATCGTGGAACGGCGCGCTAAATCGAAATTATCTTCGTGTGCAATCGTGGAAAACTGTTTTTTTAAAAACAAAGTACAATCGTCCAATTTATATTCCCCCTTATTGTAGCATATTTTTTTAATTTTTGAAAGCGAAACGACAACTTTTATTAAACTTTTTTAAAAACTTCCGTTTCGTCAAATTATAAATATGATTTTTTTATACAAACTATGTATTTTCACAGAAAAAAAGGACTTAAACAAAACTGTCTAAGCCCTTTTATAAGAGGAAATAAGTATAGGTAAAGTAATTATGCTTTATAAACGATTTTACCGTCGCGAACGGTTAAAAGAACGTCGTAAGCCGCATTGATTACCGTGAAATCTGCATTTTTTCCGACCTTAATCGAACCCATTTCTCCGTCGACGCCAAGATTTTTCGCGGGATTGATCGTTGCGAAGTCAACGGCTTTTTCAAACGGAACACCAACTTTTTCCACCATATTTTGCACGGCCCTATTCATTCTCAAAACGCTCCCAGCAAGCGTGCCGTCCGCAAGGCGGGCTTCCCCGTTCTTTACGTAAACAGTTTGTCCGCCAAGCTCGGAAACGCCGTCGGGAATTCCTTTCGCTCGCATAGCGTCGGTGATTAAAGTCAATTTATCGTCGGGTTTGTTTTTCACGAGCAGTTGCATTGCCGGAACAGAAACGTGAATAGTGTCGGCAATCAGCTCACAGTTGAGTTCGTCGAATAACATTGCGCTCCCAACCGTGCCGATTTCCCTATGATGCAAAGCCGTTTGCGCGTTATAAGTATGCGTAATATTTTTCGCGCCGTTTTCGATAGCGGTTTTAATCTCTGAACATTTTGCGCCCGTATGTCCGATAGAAGGAACGATTTTCTTTTCGGAAAGATGACGAATAAGTTTATCCGCATTTTTCGTTTCGGGAGCAAGCGAAACGAGTTTTATAGCGTTTCCGCTTGCTTGGTTATATTCGTCAAAGGTTTCCGCGCAAGGGGTTGCAACGTATTCTAAAGGTTGCGCGCCTTTGAACGCCGGCGCGATAAACGGACCTTCTAAATGAACTCCAAGCACTCTTGCGCCCGTTTCAAAATTAGACGCACGGTACTCTTTCACCGAATTCATAGCCTTTAAAATATTCTCTTTGCTTTGGGTCATCGTCGTGGCAAGGAAAGACGTCGTACCTTCCGAAGCAACGGTGTCTGCGATAATTTTTAAATCTTCCACCGTGCCGTCCATTGCATCCGACCCGCCCGCACCGTGAATATGTTGGTCGATAAAACCAGGCAAAACGATTGCGCCGTCGGGCAAAGAAATTTCTTCTGACCCAGAAAAAGCGCAACGGGAAATTTTTTGTATTTTTTCGTCAAAGCAAACGGTCGTCTTTTTAAGACCTTCGCCGTCTACGTAAACGGTTGCGTTTTTAAAACATTTCATCTTACGTTTTCTCCTTCGCCTTACGCTTTGGTTGCGGGAAGAGAAGCCGCCGCAATACTTTGCCCTACTCTTCTGTTCTTCTCGTCGGGAAGTCCGATATCGAGCGAACTGAATTCGGGATATTCTTGCGCAAGCACTTCTTTGCAGGTTGAGAGAATAATATCTCCGCCTTTACCGCCCATTACGCGCCCTAACAAAAGCATGTGCTTAATATCGTAGAACTTCGCATAGAACGGAATGGTATGCGCGAGGTATACGCCGATATCTTCGTAAATTTGCACCGCAAGCGAGTTGCCTTCGTCCATCATCTTTTGCACTTCTTTAAGCTTTTGCGCAGGGGTTAAACCGTCAGCAAAAATATGTCCGCCCGCTTCTGCAAGCTTAATCACCGCATCTTGCGAGAAATACTTACAGCCTACGCCGAAATCTCCGCTCCATTCGTCTTGCATAGCCCCTTCGTTGAAATCGACGGGCGCAAACGCAAGCTCGGAAAGCCAACCGTTAATCCCACCGTCGGCGTTGATATACCCAACCGCTTCGCTCGTACCCATAGCGATACCGAGCACGGAATTATCGTTCAAATCAATCGCGCCGGCAAGAGCAGTCACGTCGCCGTCGTTTGCAACTTCCAAAGGAATTTCATAGCCGAGTTCTTCGCTCAAATCCTTTGCGATATTGATATACATATTCTTCACGTAGTCGCCGTATTTAGTCTTATCAACCTTGATAAACAAAGAAGCAACCATAATTTTATTATCTACGTACACGCCCGCCGACGAAACGCCGATTGCATCTACTCTCGGCATTTTCGAAGCCGCCGTTTTCATAGCCGTTTTAATTTCTTCATAGTGATAGTGCGGGTCTTCCGTCACTTTGGGATTCCAAACGACTTCTTCGCTATATACAGGTTCACCTTCGATAACCGCGCTTACCTTTCTATCCGAACCGCCCGCGTCGAAACCGATACGGCAACCGTTCAAATACCCGCCTACACGAATAGAAGCGTTCTTTTGCGCAGGGATTTGGTCATTTTCAAGCCATTCCACTTCGAAAGGTCTTTCATAGACCCCGCTCATAAAGTCAACGTCAAACGCGCGAAGACCTTCTAAGGTATACGCTTGTTTTAAATATTCGTAAATAGATTTGCTTCCCGCAACGGAAATTTTAAACCCGCCGACAACCCACAAAATGGATTTCGCCAAGCGTTCCGCAATACGGAAATTCAGCTTATCGTTTACCCCGTCCGCAAGAGCGTTATAAGAATAAACGTAGTTATAGCCCCCGCTGCGTTCCGCTACCAAAACAACTTTGACGGGGTTTCCGCTCTTTTCCACTTCCTTTTCGAAATCGGAAAGAGCTTTGATCATAGGATAGAAATTCTTGTCCAAAACAGGCATTCTCATAGTTGAAATATTCTCCTCTTGTAATTTTCAATTACATTATACTACTTTTCACCCTTTTTTCAATTCAAATTATTTCACGATTTTTACATAATATTTCGCAAAATTTTCCTATGAAAGATTTTACAAAAATAAAATTTCGTGATATAATAAACGTATGGAAAAGAAATTGAGTAAAAAACAATTTTATAAATACAAAATTTCCAACTTTTTAAACGTGCAAAAAATTGTGACGATTCACTATCAAGAACCGGAAAGCAACTACGTTTCCAAAGAAGAAACGCACGATTTTTGGGAGATTAATTACGCGGATAAAAAAGACGTATTCGTTTATTGCGGAAACACAAAACACCGTTTAAAACAAGGCGAAATTCTTTTTATTAAGCCTAACCAACCGCACTACGTGGAATGTATCGGAGAAGAAGCGAATATTTTTATTGTTTCTTTTGACTGCCGATCGGAAGGTATGGCGTTTTTCGAAGACAAGAAATTGCACGTTCCCGAAAATTATCGGTATTTATTGCAAAACATTATGTCGGAAGCTTCGGAAACCTTTGCTCTTCCTGATTTCGACCCCGATTTGAATAAACTCATACTCAAAGACAATCCAAATCTCGGCGGGGAGCAAGTCATTAAAAATTCACTTGAACTCTTGCTCATATATTTACTTCGCCACGCGAGCAATCGGGAAGCCCCGCAGGAATTTTTCGTTTCAAAAATAGCTTCATCAGATGCTTTGCAAGACGAAATCGTTTGTATTCTTTCCGCCGCTTTATACGAAAAGTTGACGTTGGAAGAAATTTGCGAAAAATTGCACTACGGGAAAACCTATCTTTGCACTTTCTTCAAGCAAAAAACGGGCGCGAGCATTTATCGAACTTATTTAAAGCTGAAAATCGACGAAGCGAAAAAGCTTATCCGTCGCAAACGCCCTTTCCCCGATATCGCCAACGATTTATGTTTTGATTCCGTTTCGCATTTTAACTACGTATTTAAAAAATATACGGGAATGACACCCGGCGAATACAAATCGAGTATAAAATAAAAAAACGCCCCGCAGGGCGTTTTTTATTTTACGCTTTTGCTTTTTCCAAAAGCTCGTCAACTGATTTTTGCACCGAAACGAGTTTTTCGTTTGCCGTTTTTTCGTCTTTTGCTCGAAGTGAATAATAAATTTTGAGTTTAGGCTCAGTACCCGACGGACGAACGCAAACGAACGCTCCGCCTTCTAATTCGTAATATACGCAATTGCATTTAGGAATAGACATTATTTCTACGCTACCGTTTTGATAATCCGTCCGTTTTGCCGCGCTGTAATCGCGAACCGCTTGCACCTTAATCCCGCCGAATTCGTCGATTTTAAGAGTTTTTAACCCGTCCACAACGCCGTTCATTTCTTTCATTGCGTTCAAGCCTGAATATTGAATAGATACGTTTTTATCCAACACAAAACCGTACTTTTGATAAATTTCTTGCAATCTGCCGTAAACGGTTTTGCCGATAGACACGTAGTAGCAAACCATTTCCGCGCAGAGCATAGAAGCTACGACGGCGTCTTTATCGCGAGCGTGCGTACCGCGAAGATACCCGCAAGATTCTTCAAAACCGAATACGTAGATATGTTTGCCGTCCGCTTCCCATTGCTTGATTTTTTCACCGATAAACTTAAACCCGACGGGGGTTTCGTATAAACTTACGCCGTAGTCGTCGCAAAGAGCTTTCGCCATACCCGTCGTCACAAAAGATTTGACGACCGCCGCGTTTTTCGGCATTTGATTATCTTCCGCAAGGCGGGTTAAAATATAATCGAGCAATAAAATTCCCACTTGGTTTCCCGAAAGCGCAACGAATTCCCCGTCTTCGTTTTTTATTGCAACGCCAAGACGGTCGGAATCAGGGTCTGTGCCGAACACGACGTCCGCGTTAATTTTATTCGCAAGCGCAATACCCATAGAAAGAGTTTCTTTAAATTCGGGATTAGGCACTTTTACCGTTGAAAACTCCGTGTCCTTTGCCGTTTGTTCTTCTACGACCGTCACATTAATACCGAGCTTTTTCAAAATCGCCATAACGGGACGGTATCCGCTACCGTGTACGGGCGTGTAGACGAGCTTTAAGTCCGCACCGCATTTTTTCACCGCTTCAGGGGAAAGGGTTAATTTAGAAAGTTCTTCGATATAATCTTCGTCGAGCTTTTTGGGTACGGGTACGATTAAATCGTTTTCTTCGCCGTTTACCGAAAGATAATCGGTGATTTGATTGATATACGCCACGACCTTTTCAGTATCTTCAGGCGACATTTGCGCGCCGTCTTCGCCGTAGACTTTATAGCCGTTATATTCTTTAGGGTTATGGCTTGCCGTAATCATAACGCCTGCAACCGTGTTTAAATACCGCACGGCGTAAGAAAGCATAGGCACGGGATGTACGTCGTCGAACAAATACGCCTTGATACCGTTTTTAGCCAACACGCTTGCCGCCGCTTTTGCAAATTCTTCGGATTTTCTTCTCGTATCGTAAGAAATTACCACCCCGCGCGACATAGCCACCCCGCCTAAGGTTTTAATCCATTCCGAAAGCCCTTGCGTTGCGCGCATAACGGTATATCTATTCATCATATTCATTCCGTACCCGATTACTCCGCGCATACCCGCCGTGCCGAATTCGAGTTCCCCGCCAAAACGGTATTCTTGTTCTTTTTCGTCGTTCGCGATAGCTTCAAGCTCTTTTTTGCCTTCTTCGCAAAGTCTTTCGTCCGTCAACCAAGTTTGATAATTTTTACGATAGTCCATAAATTACTCCCTTTTATGATTTGATAACTTTATTATACAATATTTAACGTAAATTGTAAAGCGTTTCAAAAAAAGAAAGCGCAAATCTTTCTCATTCACGCTCTCTTTTTCTTTAATTTATTTATTATTATAAATTACTTCTACGCCTTCGTATTCTTTAAGCCCTTTTACGGCATATTGATCACCGCCGAAAATTTGATCAAACTCAATAAGCTCCATGTGATGCGCTGTACAAACGCTATGGTCGTAATCTTCCGCAATACCGCCATATTGATAGCCAGCTTCAACGCGTTTTGCTCTCTCGCCTTCTGCACGGCAATAATGATAGTTTGCCCAGTTGCCGTAAGTGACGACTACGTTATTACAAGTAATATTATATTTAGACGTATCGGGATAATTTGCCCCGTCAATTTCAACGGTTGCTTCTAAGCGACCGATAATCATACCGCACATACGGTAATTATAATAATCGTAGGAAGCCGTACAATCGTTATACGCATCAAGACGACAAGCAATATTTACGTTTTCGAAATTATACGTTGCCCCAACTTCGCCTTGCCCAACAACCCCGCCGATAGAACTATCAAACGAGCCCCAAAGTCCACCGAGTACCACGTCTTCTGCTATCGTAATATTTTTAAAGGTATAACTTCCTTCTCCCGACCAACCGATAATACCTCCTATACCGTTATTATACGTGCCGAAATCAGAATCTTGAATAGTAATATTTTCAAATACGCAAGTCCCTGAAGCGCAACCTGTGATACCACCGATATCACCGCCTTCAATGCAAGCGTCGAAACCGCTAACGGTTAAATTTTTAACGGTTGCGTCTTTGACTTCGCCAAAGAGCCCAATAGATCCGTAAGAGCCCCATTCATAACCAAAATCCCAACCGCTTTGCACCATATTGCTAATCGTATGTCCTTGACCGTCAAAAACGCCTTCAAACGGCGAAGCGTCGCCGATAGGGTCAAAGCTTATCTTTGCAAGATCCATATCAACTTCTAACATTACCGTTTTTCCAGCAAAACTGTTGCCTTCGTCTACAAGCTTTGCTAACCCTGCTAATTGTTCGGCAGACGTAAG
>JAEIGA010014818.1_pt1 | contig 11868 bp, 18 predicted proteins | sample 9270691 | NCBI WGS metagenome assembly JAEIGA01 (sample SAMN17057246, study PRJNA624740) | gut metagenome | biome: biome; isolation source: fecal sample | host: Bos grunniens | place: China: Xizang | collected 2019
CTAGGTCTATCAATGAACGTTACGCAGAAATAGCAGCCGAACTAATCGACAAGGAAAAAGCGCTCTGGGAAATAAAAGATTCTCACGTTTCGATTATCTATCTGTCGAGCTGTGCGGAGAAGACTCACAAGGGGAAAATTGTATATGGACTGACGGAGAAGGTTCAGGAAAAGTATAAGTGGGGAATTCCATGCGACTTTACTATCACGATATTTGAGCCGAACGTGGCCAGATTCTCAGAAGATCAGATTAGGATCTTACTCTTCCATGAGCTGCTTCATATAGGAATCGAATTCAAGGAAGGCGACGAGGAAGCATATTATACAAAAGGACATGATCTTGAGGATTTTAAGCTTATCATTGATAGTTATGGGACGGACTGGGCTTATACAGATCTTGACCTGGAAAAGAAAGCGGACGAAGCGGAAGATGAAGCTGAAGCTTTAGAAGATGCGGAGGAAGCTGAAGAATGAGCGATTCTGTGATTATTACGTTCATGATATGTATTACAGTCCTGGGAGTGTTCGCTATATCATCGATCAATAATAAGCACAAATGAGGAAGACTAATGAAGAACGAAAAAATTTCGAAAAGGATGCGAGATAAAACTGATAAAGTTATAAAGGAATTGGAAGAAGAGATCGAATTCAGGAAGAAGGAGATAGAGATATATGAAGCCATAAAGGATAGGCTGTTAGAAGTCTTGGAGGCAGCAGAAGATTAAACAGTTAGGAGATCCGACGGCAGCAGGCGATTAAGCAGCTTTTAAAAGTGTCCACAAAAAATAATTTTAGCTGTGATATCATTTAAGCTGAAGAAGTGGTCAAGGGAACTATCAGCTTGATCACTTCTTTTCGTTCTGGTTCATACTTATCCCCGTTCCTGGGCTCCGTTCCCCCTATAGCGGAGCCCGTACGAGAGAAGACCGGAGGTTTTAAAATGCCCGGTAGGGGTCGATTTCAAAACAGACCGACGGCTCATATAAGACCGGAGAGGGATCCGGCTAGACGTGCCGTCTATGATGCTAATAAAAAAATAATACTGGCTACTCAAAGCGTCTGCGCTATCTGCGGACAGCCTGTCGACAAGAGCCTTCGATATCCGCATCCAATGAGCCCGACTGTCGATCATATTATTCCAGTTGCCAGGGGCGGCTCGGATTCGATTGAGAATCTTCAGCTGGCTCACAGAAGCTGTAACCGACAAAAGAGTGATAAGATGCCAGAAGAACCAAAGAAGGCCATAGAGCCGAATCATGATCTTCCTCAAAGTGTGAACTGGCGCACGTTCTGACAGAGGTAGGGGGTATCCTCCCGGGGGCGGCTATAGGCCGAAGTTCCCGCCGTCCAGTACACAAATATCTCGCTGAAAATCGATATAAATTAACATAAATAATTTTTTAAAAAGAAAATTAACAGGTGAAGATATGGAATATGTTGGAATTGGTGTTCTTAAGTCCATACTGATGCAAAAGAGGTGTCGCGTAGTTTTGCGATACCTTTTTTATGATATGAAAAACCAGACGATGGATTTCGGGATCTCATCTCCGCCTGAATTGAAATACTGGAATAGCTGCGTCGGTTGGTGTGCTCGAGGAGTTGATGCGCTCGCGGACAGAATGGACTTTTACGGCTTCCGTGATGACGTGTTCGGCCTTGCTGAGATCTTCGACGCTAATAACAGGGATATATTATTCCCGTCAGCTATTCAGGGCGCTCTGATAGCCGGATGCTCTTTTATCTATATTTCTGAAGACGAATATGGATATCCAAGACTTCAGGCTATTAACGCGGACGATGCGACAGGAATCGTCAATCCTATTACTGGGCTTCTAAATGAAGGCTACGCTGTTCTTGAGCGTGATATGGCTGGTTTTCCTGTTAAAGAAGCTTATTTTACTCATGAATACACAGCTTATTATGAGAACGGAGCGCTTGTCGATTCTCGTGAATATGCAATTAAGGAGCCGATGCTCGTTCCGATGGTCTTTAGACCAGACGCGAAGAGAGTCTTCGGACATTCCAGGATCACGCGTTCATGTATGTCTCAGGTTTGCAGTGCTTTAAGAACGATCAAACGTTCCGAGATATCCGCGGAGTTCTATTCGTTCCCTCAGAAGTACGTAACCGGAGTAGATCAGGACGCGGAACAAATCGATAAATGGTCGGCTGCAATGAGCGCGATGATGAAGTTCACGCTCGGAGAAGACGGACAGGATCACGTAAAGCTTGGACAGTTTACACAACAGTCTATGCAGCCGCATATCGAGCAGCTTAAGATGTTCGCTTCACTTTTCGCTTCTGAAGTTGGGCTTACCCTTGACGATCTGGGATTCCCTTCTGCTAATCCGTCGAGTTATGACGCGATAAGAGCTTCACACGAGAATTTGAGGCTCACAGCGAGAGCTGCACAGAAGTCTTTTAACGTGGGAATTCTTAACGCTGGATATCTGGCTGCTTGTATAAGAGATAAATACGCGTATACACGTCAACAGATTACAGTCGAGCGTCCTGTTTGGCTTCCACCATTTAGGGCGGACGTTTCGATGCTCTCAGGAATCGGGGACGCGCTCCAAAAGATTAACGGAGCTTATCCGGAATATCTTACTGAAGACAAGATTCTTGAACTTACGGGATTCTAGGAGGTTTATATGGTTACAAGGTTTAACACTGGCGACAACATTTTAATTCCGGCGACAATTAGAAGCGCTAGAGAAGAAAATGGAGTCGTAATCTACGAAGTAGATGCTAATCTCTGGGAAGGAATCCCTGAAGATCAGATTATCGTAAATGAAGCGGCAGCTTCTCGAAGAACTGTCGAAGAAGGCTTCCGCGAGATGATCGAGGAAGGAAGATTCAGGTATTAAAAGCTATATGCTTTTAATATAGCCTGAACACTGATTGCAAGCAGTGAGAGCGTTGTCCGCCAGCGCTCTTTTTTCAGGCTCTAAAATCTGGTGGGGAAGGCGGTGCTTATGGCTCAGGATGTTGTTCCGGGACTTAACGAAGCAATTAATACTTCGTTTGAGTCCAATATGATGAAGGACAGAACTATCGCTCGGATCTCCGGCAAGATCCGAGACGGAACCGCAACTCTGGAAGATGGACATTTGTTCGCGGCACGCGCTGGCGAAAATATGTCGAAGGCGCTACTTACTAATCTCACAGCTGAAAATCTTCCGGACGGAACGCTCTACTATAACATAGCAAAGCGGACAGTAGTTCCGGCGCTCGAAACAAATTACGAGCTGACTAACGAAGTCGCCGAACAGATTCAGGCTATTATCGACAAGAAGACTAAGATCGGAATCAAGGGAGTCAAAGCAGACTTTCCTGAAGAAAGAATCCAGGGGCTTGTCGATATGATGACGGCCGACGGAATTACGCTGGAAGATGCGCTTAAGTGGCTCGAGGAACCAATCGTCAATAATAGCGAAGCTTTTTTTGACGATTATGTCGACGAGAACGCAAGATTCCGATCAGAAGTCGGGCTTAAGTCGTATCTTATCCGGACAGCTGAAGCGAAATGCTGCGACTGGTGTGCGGCGCTCGAAGGAACTTATGAATATGGCTCTGAGCCTCCGGACATCTACAGACGACATGAATATTGTCGATGCTCCGTTACATTTAAATCTGAGAAAAAATCTCAGAATGTCCATACAAAACGTGAATGGAGCGATACTTCAGAGAATATTAAAGCTCGGAGAGATGCTGGACAGCGGACGGAACAGACCGCAAGAGAACGGCTTGAAGTCGCTAGAATCCTTCAAAGGGATAGCGAAATTAAGCAATACATGAGCGAAACGGGTTACAACAGAGAGACGGCCAGAAGGTCGACTCGTAACAAAAGTCCGGCTCAGATCGAGGCGGACATTCAAAAAGTAAAAGAGCGTCAAGCTAGGATAAGGGGGTCAGATAAAAAGTGAAAAGGGATAATCAATATCCCTCTTTTACTAACGTAAGACTCACAAGAAAATCTAAAACACTTGGCGCTGACGCGATTAATCTCTACGCGTCGACAGGTCAAAACCTGATGACCTGGCAGCAATTACAGATAAAGTCGATAATGATGGTCAATCCTTCCGGATCCTGGAAGCATATGAATTACTGTATCGGCTTATCAAGGCGAAACGGAAAAGGCGAAGTCCTTGCTTGTCGCGAAATGTATGGTCTTATTCATAAAAAGGAAAAGATTTTACATACAGCGCACAGGACGACTACTTCACACGATGCTTTTAATCGTCTGTATACGCTGCTAAAAAAAGCCGGATATCTTGAACACTCGAAAAAGAAGAAGGTCATGCCGCCGAAGTCGTTCTTCGCTTCAAAGCAGTACGGCCTTGAACATATCGAGATATCAGACGGCGGTGTGATTGATTTCAGAACGCGAACCGATAACGGCGGACTGGGCGAAGGCTTCGATCTTCTTGTAATTGATGAGGCTCAGGAATATACATCGAAACAAGAATCGGCGCTTCTTTATACAGTTTCGGCTTCAAAGAATCCTCAAACGATCATGGTCGGCACTCCGCCGACGGCTTCTTCTCATGGAGACGTGTTCGTCAGGATCCGAGAAGCGGTTCTTAATAAAAAAGCTCCTGAGACTGGGTGGGCTGAATGGTCGACTCCGGAACTTGTTGAAGGTGATAAGCTTTATGATCCTAAGCTCTGGAAAAAATATAATCCGAGCTATGGGAAGCTTCTCAATGACAGGAAGATTCGGAACGAGATCACAGGAAACGACCTGGATTTCAACATTCAAAGGCTTGGCTTTTGGTGTACGTTTAATCAAAAGTCTGAAATATCTGAAGCCGACTGGAATGTTATGAAGGTTGATTCAATGCCAGAGCTTCAGGATCAGAGATTCGTCGGAATCAAATACGGGAAGGATGGAGTTAACGTCTCCATGAGCTTCGCAGCAAGGACGAAGGACGGAAAGATCTTCGTCGAATCTGTAGCTTGCGAATCTCAAAGGAACGGAAACGGCTGGATTTTTGAATTTTTGTATAATCCAAAAATTACGAAAATAGCAATCGACGGAGCTTCCGGTCAGATGATCCTGTCGGATCAGATGAAGCAGCATGGAATCAAAAAGCCGCCGATACTTCCTAAAGTTGGAGAAATCATCACAGCGAATGCTATGTTTGAACAGGCTGTCTTTTCGAAGGAGCTAGTTCACAGGGGTCAGAAATCACTTACTGACTCCGTCACAAACTGCGAAAAACGTCTTATCGGCTCACAGGGCGGTTTCGGCTATAAATCGATAGTAGATATCTATGATATCTCATTGATGGATAGCGCGATTCTTGCTTTTTGGTTGTGCGCTACGACAAAAGAAGCAAAAAAGAAGCAATCAATAAGTTTTTAAGAAAGATCCTTCGGGATCTTTTTTTATTAAAAAAAATTACGTTACTCAACGGTAAAAGAGGGAGGTTTAAAACATGAGTGAATTCAAGGCAATCGAGACACAGGAAGATTTTGACAAGGCCATTAAGTCAAGGCTGGCTCAGAAAGACCGCGAGCTTGAAGAGAAGTTTAAGGATTATAAGAGCCCTGAAGATGTGACAGCCATGAAGACTGAATTTGATAAGCAGCTTAAGGAAGCTCAGGAATCTCTTAAACAGGCTCAGGAAAAACTTAAGGCTCACGATTCCGAGGTGTCCGAACTTACCAAAAGAGCGGAAACGGCTGAGAATTCTCTTCTTAAGAATAAGATAGCCAACGAATACAAGCTTCCTTTTGAGCTTGCCGGAAGGCTTATCGGATCTAATGAAGAGGAACTTAAAAAGGACGCTGAAAGCTTATCGGGAATTCTTGGAACTCCGAAAGCAGCTCCGCCGCTTCACACCGGAACACAAACGAGCGCTTCAAGCGCTTCAGTTGATGCTGGCATGGGCGAATTATTAAGCCAGATAAATGCACAGCTTGCCAAATAAGGAGGCTTATATGAGCGAAATTTTAACAAGAGGATCTTTACTTCCTCCAGTAGTTACAAATCAGATGTTTAATAAGGTTCGTGGAAAATCTTCACTCGCTAGATTGTCCGGATCTGAGCCTATTCCATTTAACGGTGAGACAGTTTTCACTTTTTCAATGGATAGCGAAGTGGATCTCGTCGGCGAGAACGGCGCAAAGTCAAACGGCGGCGGTACAGTTGCAGCCATTCAGATGATTCCTGTTAAAGTCGAGTACGGCCTTAGAGTATCAGACGAATTCAGATACGGATCTGATGAGATCAGACTCCAGTATCTTACATCTTTTGCTGAAGGCTTCGCTAATAAGGTAGCTCGTGGTATCGATATCATGGCCTTTCACGGTGTTAATCCAAGATCAAAGCAGAAGGCTTCTGTAATCACAAACAAGAACTTCGATGATCTTATTTCTAACACTGTTGTTTTTGATTCTTCACATCCTGACAAGAATATCGTGGACGCTATCGCACTTGTAGAAGGCGCTGAGCACGATGTTTCAGGACTTGCTATCTCTCCAGCTATGAAGAATGCACTCGCTAAGCTCACAAAAGGCTCTAGCTCATACGAGCCAATGTTCCCAGAACTTGGATGGGGTGCAACTGTTGGCGCTATAAATGGGCTTCCAGCTGATGCGAACAGCACAGTTTCATTCAATTCTGGAGCTGATCGAGCAATTGTTGGAAATTTCGCAAGCTTCTTCAAATGGGGCTTCGCTAAGCAGATCCCGATCGAAGTTATCGAGTACGGTAATCCCGATAATTCAGAACTTGGAGATCTTAAGGGTCATAACCAGGTATATCTTCGCGGCGAAGCTTATGTCGGTTGGGGAATCATTGATCCTTCAGCTTTTGCTATCGTTAAGGCTTCAGCTTCAGCTTGATCGTAGGAGGCGCTTATGCTTTACAGAAATGTAAAGACGGGCGACGAGCTGATGTTCAGTTCAGTTATCTATTCACCAGACTGGGAGCTGGTGGAAGATAAGAAAGATAAGGCTCAGGCGGAGCTTCCTAGAACGGAAGCTCCAAAAGCTGAGCCTGTCGAAAAGCCTGTCAAAAAGGAAACTCCCAAAAAGAAGCCAGTTAAGAAGAGGACAAAGAAATGAGTAATTCACCATTTGCGACAGTAGAAGATATCCAAACTCTATATAGGTCACTGTCAGCTTCAGAGCAGTCGAGAGCCGAAGCGCTTCTTCCTCTTGTATCTGATGAAATCAGGATTCTTGGAAAAAATTCCGGGGAGGATATCGATCAGGCGATTGCCGACGATTCCACTTATGGGAGCGTAGTCAAAATCGTAACTTGTGACGTAACCTTCAGAATTCTGCGTCAGAATACGGAAGGCGAAGCAATGACTCAGGAATCTCAGTCTGCTCTTGGATATAGTTGGAGCGGATCGTTCGCTGTCGCTGGAGGCGGAATCGCTAATTCTATCCTGGTAAATGATCTTAAGAAGCTGGGGCTTCTTAGACAAAAAATGGGGAGCGAGTTCTTATGGCAAGGATCAAAGGGACAACAGTGATATTGTATACGGAAGTTCAGACAGGGGAAGATCCCTTCGGGAATCCAATATATGAAGAGATGCCTGTGGAAGTTGATAACGTGCTTGTCGGAGAGCCTTCGACAGATGATATCACATCCGCGACTCAGATGTTCGGAAAAGTCATCTCTCATATGCTTGGAATTCCAAAAGGAGACACGCACGACTGGACTGATAAGGAAGTCGAATGGACGGACGCTTATGGCCACGTTCATAAGGCTAAGACGTTCGGATTCCCTATCACCGGAATCGAAGCGAATATCCCTGAATCACTTCCCTGGCATATGAAGATGAGGTGTGAAGAATATGGCTAAGAACGTAAGTTTCAAGCTTAATCTTCCAGGTCTTAATGAGCTGATGAAGTCTCCAGAGATGGAAGCAGCTCTCGATCAGGCTGGAGAAGCTGTCGCGGCTAATGCCGGAAGCGGATATTCTCACAGAGTTCACCAGGCTTCTTTTGTTGCGATCTGTAATGTCTACCCGGACGATGCATTCGCAGCAAGTGACAATTATGCAAATAATACGCTGCTTAAGTCCTTGAGCGCCGTAGGGCTGCCGATGACTAAGGGAGGCTAATATGATCGAGGTTACAGTTAAAGACTTCTTGTCGTCTAAGGTAGATATTCCGGTGCTCTTAGAAGTTCCGAAAAATCCGAGCCAGAGAATGATAATTCTCGAAAAGACGGGCGGAACAAGAAGAAATCTGATCCAGTCATCAATCTTCGCAATTCAAAGCTACGCTCCGACTAAGTACGAAGCAGCTGAGATTAATGAAGTCGTTAAAAGATTGATGCTCGACGGAAACGATGGAATCGTGACTCTGAATAATATCGTAAGCGTAAACCTAAATTCAGACTACGATTTCACGGATACAAGTTCAAAACGTTACAGATATCAAGCCGTTTTTGACATTACGCATTATGAAGGAGGCGAAAATGAATAAGAATAACGCTTCAAATGTCAGCGCCGGAAAGCCAAAAGTAGGCGGAGCCGTATTTAGCGCTCCAGTTGGAACTCCACTTCCAACGACTACGACTGAAGCTCTCGATGCTGCATTCGTTAATCTGGGCTATTGCTCAGAAGATGGTGTCACAAACTCCACAAGCCTTGAAACTCAGAAAATTAAAGCTTGGGGCGGAAATACAGTTCTTGTCATCCTGTCATCCAAGGACGACCAGTTCAAGTTTAAGCTTATCGAGGTTAAAAACGTGGATGTACTTAAGTATGTTTACGGCAACAACAATGTTTCGGGAACGCTCGAAACAGGTATCGCTATAAATGTAAATGCTGACGACATCCCTGAACAGTCTCTCGTAATCGATATGATCCTCAGAGATAACACAGCGAAGAGAATCGTAGTTCCTTCCGCTAAAATCTCCGAGTTCGGCGATATCAATTACGCTGATGCTGACGCGATCGGCTACGAAGTTACTAACGACTGTACTCCGGACGATTCCGGGAATACTCACTACGAGTATTTGCTGAAGAGTGGATCACCTTCAGCTTAATGGGAGGAAAATATGAAGATTAAGACGAAGAGCGGATTCGTCTGGGATGTCGACGAAAAAAAGGCGGCGGACTGGGATTTCGTTGATGCTCTCTGTGATTGTGAGAGCGAGAACGCTACGACTAGGGTTGTAGCTTCGAGAAACTGTATAAAAATGCTCCTTGGAACAGACGGAGCTTCAGCACTTGCTGAGCACGTAAAAGATGAGAATGGTGTCCGAAATATTGGACAGATGCTTATCGAGTTCAGGGAGATCATGAGCCAGATAGGTGAGAAACAAAAAAAATCCTGATCCTCTCAAGAATGATAGCGCTTGATGAGGAATCACTTATCTGTGACCTGGCTGAAGTCTATCGAATATATGATATGAGATCTTTTCCCTGTTCATATATTGCAATACTGGCCAGTGGACTTCGAGATAATTCAAGAATCAAAATGAAAGCGTCGGGGCTAGAAGTAGACCTTGATCGTCTACTTCTGGCTCATATCGCTGATTCGTCTCGCTATAACTTATGGGCGAAGACGGAAGACGGACAAAAAGGAAGAAATCGGCCGAAGTCGTTCGTTGAGCTTCTGACCGAGAAAATAGACGAGTCAAAGCTTCCGATCGGATTCAATTCGAGCGAAGACTTTGAGAAAGCTTGGAGGGATATCAATGGCTAGTGATTTAGGAACCGCGTACGTCCAAATAGTTCCATCTGCGACAGGAATAAGCGGCTCGATCTCTTCAGTCCTTGATCCTGAAGCTACAAAAGCCGGAAAAAGCGCCGGACTTAATATCGCCGGCGGAATTGGTTCCGCAATCGTTGGCGGAGCTACCATTGTAGCCGGAGCTACGGCCGCAGTTACCGGAGCTGTCGTTAAAGGAACGTCTGATCTTGCTGCTTATGGCGACAATATTGATAAGATGTCTCAGAAGATGGGAATGAGTGCCGAAGCTTATCAGGAATGGGACGCTGTTATGCAGCACTCAGGGACTTCAATGGAAGCTATGAAGAGCTCCATGAAGACTTTAGCGAACGCGGCGGAAACAGGATCGGACGCGTTCGAGCTTTTAGGAATATCTCAGGAACAAATTGCGACTATGTCTCAGGAAGAGCTGTTCGAAGCAACTATCACAGCACTTCAGAATGTTGAAGATGAGACACAGCGCACATATTTAGCCGGAAAAACACTCGGAAAAGGCGCGACAGAACTCGGAGCGCTTCTTAATACATCCGCCGAAGATACTCAGGCGATGCGAGACAGAGTTCACGAGCTGGGCGGAGTGATGTCTGATGAAGCTGTTAAAAACGCGGCTGCATTCCAGGACAATCTTCAGGATATGCAGACAGCTATCAGCGGAGTCGGACGAGGCCTCGTCTCTCAGCTTCTTCCAGGAATGAATCAGATAATGGAAGGATTCACTGGACTCATTCTTGGAGAAGAAGGCGCTTCTGAAGCACTAAGCACCGGATTCGAGAGTCTGTTCGAGTCAATCGGATCTATAAGCGAAAACGTCGTTTCGATGATCTCCGAAATGCTTCCAGGCATAATCGAAGGAATCGCCGGAATGCTTCCACAGCTTATCGAGATGGCGACTTCGTTATTAATATCACTGGCTGAAAGTTTAGTTTCAGCCTTGCCTACATTCATAACAACTGTTATTCCATCGCTTCTTATGGCAGCCGGACAGATAATAATAGCTCTGGGCGATGCTATTATTCAAACAGCTCCACAGCTTGTTAGCGCAGGAATATCTCTTTTTGAACAGCTTAAAAGCGCATTCAACGGCGGAGAAATGCTTCAGAAGGGGCTCGAAACTGTTCAAGGGCTTCTTGACGGAATTGCTCAGTCTCTTCCTTCGGCCTTGTCGAGTGGAACGTCTATTCTAATGGAAGTCGCAAATGGCATTTTATCAGCTATTCCCGATTTGATATCAATAGCCGGAGAAATAGCCGTTAATTTTGTCAGTTTTTTAGCAGAAAATGCGCCGACTATCCTTCAGTCTGGTGTTGATCTTCTCTTACAATTAGTAAGCGGCATAATATCAAGCCTCCCCGAAATTGGGAGCTCTGTGATAGAGGTAATTGGCTCATTTACAGCTGCAATTCTTGAAAATTTACCTACAATTCTCGAACAGGGAATCACCTTGCTTGGCGAGCTCTGTGCTGGCCTGATTCAAGCGCTGCCTGATTTGGTGGTCGCTGTTGGTGAGCTTATTTTGACATTCGTTGACACAATTGGAGAATATGACTGGCTGTCAATAGGAGCTGACATTGTTCAAGGCATCATCAATGGGCTCATGAACATGATTGGCTCGCTTGTTGATGCAGTCCAAGAGCTTGCATCTGCTATCTGGGACGAAATTCTCGATTTCTTCGATATCGGATCGCCTTCAAAATTAGCGGCATGGGCTGGTCAGATGATTGACGAAGGTTGGGCTGGTGGTATTCAGGATAATGCTGATCTTGTTGAAGATGCTGTCTCAGATCTTAGCGATGACGTAGCGACAGAACTTCAGATGTCTCCAGTAGTCGGTTCTGGTGCTGCCATGTCAGAACAGACGACAGATTCACGAATTGACAGACTCATTCAGCTCATGGAAGAGTATCTTCCTCAGATGGCTGAAAACAGAGTCGTTCTTGAAGGCGACGCTGAAGGTCTTTTCAATGTAATGCAGAATCAAAACAAGATTTACAAGAGGATGAACGGAGAAAGCGCGTTCGCTTGATGAGGTGGCTAAATGGCTATATCAATCTTATTTAAGGTCGACACGACCGATTATACCGGGAATGTTGTCCAAAATACTTGGAACGTGAACAAGCTTCCCGTTTATAAGACGTACAAGGATGCTAACGAAGAGACACATAGA
>JAEIGA010014819.1_pt1 | contig 11867 bp, 6 predicted proteins | sample 9270691 | NCBI WGS metagenome assembly JAEIGA01 (sample SAMN17057246, study PRJNA624740) | gut metagenome | biome: biome; isolation source: fecal sample | host: Bos grunniens | place: China: Xizang | collected 2019
AGATTCAGCGGCATGAAATACCTCGATCCAGAGAATCTGATCCCTAGGAATGATGGCAGAAGAGGACGTCCGTATGAATGTTTGGAAGTAGAGGACACCTGCTATGCTGACGGAAGAATTGCAGAGGCCGCAATAGAAGATCTCCGCTTGCTGGCGGCGCAAGAGAAGCCTTTCTTCTATGCATTAGGATTCTGTCGTCCTCATCTACCGTTCAATGCTCCTAAGAAATATTGGGATCTATATAATAGAGAAGATATCGTGCTCCCTTCCAATTATTACATGGAAGATGGACACGGAATACCAGAGGCAGCCTTCCCTAAATGGGGTGAGCTCCGCAACAAATACGTAGGTGTGCCAGGTGGCAATGAACTTGTGGGAGAAGAACTTGCCAAGACACTGATCCATGGATACAGGGCCTGCGTCTCTTTCACTGATGCCCAGATAGGTAAAGTGATGGATGAATTCCGCAGACTCGGGCTGGATAAGAATACAGTAGTCGTTCTCATAGGTGATCACGGATGGAATCTGGGAGAACATGGAACATGGTGCAAGCATTCAATTATGGAAACGAGTCTTCACACACCAATGATCATTGTGGATCCGCAGGCGAAGCTGAGGGGACACAAGTGTAGTGAAGTTGTTGAATTCGTAGACATTTTCCCTACCATATGCGACATGCTTGGACTTGAAGCTCCTCAACAGCTGGAAGGAGAAAGCCTGCATCAACTCCTGAATGACCCTGATGCAGAAAGTTCAGGATGGGGTATATCAAGATGGAATGACGGATTCACCCTGATTACAGATGATAATCTGTTCTATACAGAATGGTGGGATGAAGATGACAACATCAAGGAGCGTCTGTTATTTGACCACAACATTGACCCTGATGAGAACATCAATCTGGCAGGAAGAGAAGAATATGCAGAAAGAATCAAAGAACTTAGCATACAGTTGAAAGAAAGGAGAGGAAAGGAGTTTGACAAATATCCAAATCCATGAATAGAGAAAACATTATAAAAGCAGCTGTCTGCGGACTTGCAGGAAGTGTCTCCGCATTAGCATCAGCAACACAGAAGACACAGCCCAATGTGGTGGTCATCATATGTGACGCTATGCAACAGGCAAGACTTGATGGAGGGACAGCAGTTACTCCATCAATCCAAAGGCTGAAAGATAATGGATATTCATATACGCAAGCCTATTGCGCATTCCCGCTTTCGACTCCTGCAAGATTTTCATTGTTCACCGGAATGTATCCGGCAGATTGCAACATCAGATTCAATCTGGAAAACAGACCGGAGAGATTTTCAGCAGTGAATTGGGAAAAGGCAGAAGCGGCACAAGCGACCGGATTAGGAAACCTATTCAAGAAAGCCGGCTATGATACATTTTATGGAGGTACGACAAGTCTGGCATCACGAAGAAGCATCAGCGACCCTTATCCCTATGGCTTCGACAACTACTACTCACCTCAGAGACACGATCAGCTGGGAAGAGATGCGGCCGAAGTGATAAGGTCCAGAAAAAGTGATGACAATCCCTACCTTCTCGTATTGTCATTCATTAATCCTCATAATATCGGACAGTTTCAGGACTATCTCAACAGAGAAAGTCTCACGCCGGAATACATTACCCCGAAGAAAAAGGAAGGTATAGACAGGATTACGACCCATATGAAGAAACTCGATGGAGTTTCAGAAGAACAAAGGCTGGCTGAACACTATCCTGCCCTGCCGTTCAACCTAGAACAGGCTGTAGGAGAGCCGGAAGGGCTTCCTTCGCACATTTCGGACTACACTGATGAGCAATGGCGTATGTTTCTATGGGTATATGACAGACTTATAGAAGAGGTTGACTATAATATGAGCCCGGTTGTGGATGCGCTGATGGAAGAAGACAGATTGGATAATACCATTGTCGTATTCCTGTCAGATCATGGAGAAATGGCAGCTGCTCACAGACGCGAACATAAAAGCGTACCATATCAGGAAGCTCAGAAGGTTCCACTGATATTTGCTGGTAATGGAATATCAAAAGGCATAGAAGACAAATCCAATGTATTTCACACCGGACTGGATTTCCTGCCGACCTTATGCGGACTTGCGGGGATAGAAATCCCTGAGGAAAAGGAAGGTCTGTCTGCGGCAGACCTGATGAGGGGAGTTACAGAAAAACTTGACAGGAAATACACATTCTACGAAGGTGAGAACTGGTTCCAGGTCCTTGAGGATGGACGATACAAACTGACGATACTTCAAAAGCCAGGTGCACCTGTAATGCTGTTCGATCTGAAAAAAGACCCGGGAGAAATGGTCAATCTGGCAGATTCAAAAAAACATGCCTCCATACGCAAGCGTCTTGAAGGCATATTAATTGAAAAAATTCAGTCAAGAGGTCTATCCATCATGGATTGACCTCTTCCTTTTTCAGCCCTGCTGCCTTCATAATGGCAACAGCCAGTTCTGTATTATCAAGCATAGCATTGAAACCATCGGCACCAGCTCCGTAAAAATAAGCAGGTACACGGATAGCAGTATGTGAAGTTGTACTGAACTTATATTCGATACCGCTTTCGGATGCAGTAAAATCACTGTTTCCACTAGGTGCACTCAATCCTCCGGTTTCATGATCACCCACGACAACAACCAGAGTGCCGGGATGTGCATCAGCATAATCAAACGCTATACCTACAGCCTTTTCAAAATCGGCCATATCATCCATAGCTGCAGAGGCATCATTGGAGTGACCGGCACCATCAATCTTCGAGCCTTCTACCATAAGCATGAAACCCTTGTCCTTACCCTCAGAATTAGCTTCAAGGATTTTCAAGGCAGATGTCACGGCACGAGGAAGATAATCACCCCTGCTGGCTACCTTAGGCATTGACTTCTTGGAAAAGGTTCCGATTACTTTACCCGAACTCATGCTTTCCAAGGTTTTCATTGTGTGTATGACCTCATAATCCTTCTGAGCGAAATGGTCAAGATATGTATAACCCTTATATGGTTTCTTGAGAATCAGGTCGCCACCTCCTAACAATACATCTATGCCGCTTTCCAGCATGTCAAGAGAAATATCTTCATACATCTTCCTCGAAGGCTGATGAGCATAAAATGCAGCTGGGGTTGCATGATACAGCTCGCTGGTAACAACAATTCCTGTTGCATAACCTTCATTCACAGCTATTTCCATCATAGACACAGTAGCCGTAGAATCAGGAAGCATACCAATCATCGCATTATTTGTCTTCGATCCGGAAGATAATGCTGTTGCGGCTGCAGCAGAATCAGTCACACGATTATTGGCTGACATTGTAGAAACAAGGGCAACACTCTCTGCACGCTTGAATGCATGGTCAGAATAACCTGTTTCAATCTCAAACATACTCATCTGTGCCAATCCCATTCCGTCTCCAATCATATAAATGACATTACGGACTTCCTGCTGAGCATCAACCTTAATGGCAAACACTGTCGCAAGCAACAGGCTCAGCCCTATATGTAAAAACTTTCTCATCGTTATTTATTTATTGAGTAATTATATATGACACTGCCGTCTGCTGAACGGACAAACCAAAAATCAATCTTATCTCTACCTATTGAAAAAACAGTGAAGCCCTGATCATCAGCACAGAACTTTGTACCTTCCACCTTTCCCACCTCGCGGGAACGACCGATTGAGGAATTCACGATGTAATTAACATCACAACCATCAACAATTATATGCTGAAATGAATGTATGTGGCCGCATACATACACGTCTGCATCATGCTTGAGGAGCACTGGATTGACGGTCTCCTGAATATCAAGACGCTCCTTTATGCCTTTAGTTGTATTCGCATAGACTGGCTGGTGTCCGATAACAATCTTCCATCTGGCATCAGATGCCGCCATAGTGGAATCAAACCACTCCATCTCTCTCTGAGGATAGTCAGGAGTTATCTTTTCAGGAAAGCCCTCAGCTCTTTTCTTGACAAGAGGAGAGGTATCCAGGAACACAAACAGCACCTCGTCCTTCGTGCCTTTTATCTTCTGTTCAATAGAATAGTATCTTGATGGGGTATTCCATCTCTTGCTTACCTTGGAATAATCTACGACAGCCTCAGGGTCGCCCCTATATTCGTGGTTTCCTGGTATTGCATGCCATGGGATGGAATGCAAGGCCTTTCCCGAAAAGATATCCTCAACCTTGAACTTCCATTCCGGATCATTGACATCCACGACTCCGTTATCATGAATCGAATCTCCAGCAAGAGCAATAAATGAAATCTTATTGTCTTTAATAATCTGACTCATATATTCTGCAGCGGAAGAGGCAATCTGACGATGATTTTCCGATTTCATGCCGGTATCACTGATAAGAATGAAATTGAAATTCTTATCAGACAAAGGAGGTAACTTTTCCTGTGAATAGCCTGACAGACCAAAAGCCAAGAAAAGCAGAGCAATTAATAATTTTCTGTAGTTCATAGTAATAGTAGTTTAATCATAATGCAAATATATTTAATTAAAATCTCCAAAATTATTCTTAGACAACCAAATAATTTCCTATTCAAACCAACAGGCCAGAAATTCTATCATAAACAGTTCTATAAGAAATCGTTCATAGCCGGTTGATGCAGAGAGAAAACAAATTGAGCAATACAGAAAAGTGGTCATAGGTTTTTCTGCATAAATTTGTGAAAATTCAACTAAAAAACCTTATGAAACGCTTTCTGATAGCATTAATCACGCTTCTTAGCTCAGTAATTGTTCACGCCCAGACAGCGACAATTACAGGTGTCGTACGAGACGGAGATGCGAATGACTTCCTTATCGGAGCATCTATACTCGTTAAAGGAACCACTCAAGGAACAATAGCCAACTCTAACGGTAGATACAGCCTCACTGTACCAGCCGGCAAGGTGGTGATAGTATGCGATTTCCTCGGATACAATACTCAGGAATTTGAGGTCGACATTCAGGCAAACCAAGTAAAGGTGTTGGATATAACCTTATTCTCTGACACTACAGTTCTTGAAGGAGTCGTGGTCAGTGCTCAGGCTAAAGGTCAGGCTGCAGCAATCAATAGTCAGATAAACGCAGCTGGTATCTTGAACGCAGTCTCTGAAGAAAAATTGAGCGAACTGCCTGACGTGAACGTTGCCGACGCAATCGGAAGACTACCAGGTCTCATGATTCAGAGAGATGGTGGTGAAGGACAGAAAATCATAATCAGAGGACTTGACCCTAAATATAATACTGTTGCCATCAATGGTATGAATGCCCCTTCTACCAGTACAACAGACCGCAGTACCGACCTTAATATGATCTCTCCCGACATGATTGCCGGCGCAGAAGTAATGAAGGCCAATACAGCTGACAAGGACGCAGACGGACTCGGAGGTACAGTAAACCTCATCATGAAGGATGCGCCATACGGTCTGCGAGTTGCAGCACAGGGCGAAACAGGCTATCATTCACAGATAAACAATCTCGGAAGATATAAAGCAGGTATCACAGCCAGCAACCGTTTCTTCGAGGACAAGTTCGGTGTAATTCTTGCCGCTGCCTTTGACAGGACAGACCGTAGCAATGACACATTCAGTGCATCATATGATGTGAACGGAAGTACTCCTACTCCAGGATATGACTATGTGAGGCCTTGGCTCACTACAACAAGCCTACAGTCAAATCTTGAGATACGTACCAGATACAACGTCAACCTTAACTTTGACCTGGATCTTGGAAATGGAAACAAGATAAAGTTCTCCAATATATTCAGTAATATGCACAGAGACAGAGACATCAGGCAGAAGAGGTATAATTTTGATGGTGCACGTCTCAGATATGCACAGACTGACGTTCAGTCAAGTACAGCCAATCTCTCGAACATCATTCAGGGAGAATTCAACATAGCAGGTTCAAAACTTGATGTCGGTGCAGGTCACAGCAGTGCCTGGATGAATATGCCTTGGAGCAACGAACTTGAATTCAGAATCAACACACCATTCATTACAGACATTTCAACATTGGAAGCTATGGCACCATATGATGCAATTGCTCCTGAACATGTCAACGAATCTGACATCACACAATGGCATCTTTATAATGGTAAAAAGTCATATGAGGATACAAACGAAAGGGAACTCAGTGCATGGCTTGATTGGACTACTCCATTCCGAATCGGCAACTGGCTGAACGGATATGTGAAGGCTGGTGCCAAATACAGACAGAAAGACCGTTCTGCAGAAATAAAGCAGTACTATAGACGCTTTGACCTCTCCGGAGGATATGAGCCTGCATTCAACAACATGCCTGACCTCACCCATTCTGGAGCAAAGGACGGTACCCAGATCGGTATAATGGATTTCCTGGATGATTCTTATGTAAATAAAGGTAATTTCCTTAGAGGATTATATCCTAACTGTGACTTCAACTTCGCTCTCAACGAAGATATGATGAGATTATTCTATGAGACCAATCAGGAAGTTTACTACAGACTCTTTGCTGAAACAGTCAAAAAAGACTACACAGGACACGAGGAGATCTACGCAGGTTACCTTATGACAGAACTCGACTTCGGTAAGTGGGTAACATTCATTCCTGGTGTCAGATACGACTACTCATATCTAAGATACACAGGCTACAGTGGAGCTAATGTCGATGACAGTGAATCGAACGAGCAGCAGTTTGAATTCAATGAGACTGAGGATTCAGAAAGGTTCGGATATCTGCTGCCTCAGATTCACCTCAAGGTCAAGCCGACCAGATGGATGGACTTGAGACTTGCATATACCCAGACTTTGTCTCGTCCTGACTATGACCTTCTCTCTCCGAGAACAATCATCAAGCCTAGCTCGAACACTGTTACCTGGAGCAGAACAAACCTCAAGCCAGCATTGTCCACAAACTATGACGTCACCCTGTCATTCTATCCTAAGAACTGGGGATTGTTCACAGTAAGTGCTTTCTATAAGAATATCGACAATTTCATTTACAGCCGAACTGCAGTAGTTCTTGACAACACCTCGACTGCTCCAGAAAACTTCGGACTGACTCCATCATATAACGGAGCTATTATAACCTATCCGCTTAACAGCCCGACAACAGCAACAATCAAGGGTGTAGAGGTGGAAGCACAGATCATGTTCCACAATCTTGACAATTTCCTGAAAGGATTCGTAATCAGTACCAACTTTACGTTGATGGATTCAAAAATGAAGTACCATACGACTTCATTGAGCAGGGCAGAGAATCCAGATTTCGGAAAGGTTCCAGGAGCGAAGCCATTCATTCAGGTGAACAATGATGTAGCATACGAAGACAGACTTCTGAGTCAGCCGGCCTTCCTGTTCAACGCTTCACTCGGATACGACTACAAGAAGTTCTCTGCACGAGTTTCATGCAATTATCAGGACGGAGTATTGGTAACAGCTCAGCAGCGCTCTGATGCTGCCGACAAGGAAATAACCCTTCCATTCATGAAGTGGGACGCTCAGCTGAAATACACTTTCAACAAGCACTTATCACTTTATGCCACATGGTCAAACATAAATCTGGAAGTAGACAGAAAGGTGCGATATATCACAAACTACCCGATGAAGACAGAATACTACGGTACAACAGCCTATATAGGAATTAAGTATAATATCTTTTAACCATACTAAAACACAAAACAATGAGAACTAAATCACTATTTGCATGTGCATTCGCTGCTATGATGTTCGTAGCAACAGGATGCGAACCTGAAGCACAGCCAGCTCCAGGTCCTGATACTGAAAAACCAGCTCCAGGACCAGAGGATGAAAAGCCAAATCCAGACGACAACACTGGCGACGAGAACGTTTTTGTTCCTGTATTTGAAAATGGCATTTGTGTCCTTGAGGACGGTTCTGTTATCGTTCAAAGCGACAATGGTATTGACAGAATTAATGGTCTGTTGACTGCAATCGAGACATGTGCAGATACAACAGTAGTAACTACTGAGACCAAAACTGAAGTTGCCTGCAACAACACATTCATCCTTCAGAGAAACGGACGCTATTATGTTCAGGGAAAATGGGTGATCAAGAACAATGTTGTCGTTAAGGCTGACCAGGGAGAAGGTGCAATGCCTCTCATTCAGATAATGGCCGATGAAACTGGAGAAAGCAACGCTGACATGATCCGTTTCGAAGCAAATGCTACATTCAAGGGCATTTACTTCTACGGTAGAGAAGCTATGACAGATGCTCTCCAGCAGCGTATGCTCCGCCTCGACGGACAGGGCAACCGTCTCATTCTCGAGGACTGCTTCGCAGACTACTGCCGCAACTTCTTCATCAGAACTGACAACACAGACTGCCGTATCTACCTCAAGAATTCTACATTCAGAAATATGGCTAAAGCCAACGGTTCAAACGGTCGTCTCGTGGACACAAGAGGTAATGGTGCAGACACAGTGCTGATCCACAACTGCTTGGTATATAATATCCTCGGCCATATCACACGTTTCGACGGCGGTAAGATCAATCACCTTGAGTGGACTAACAACACATTCTACAATTGTGGTTCAAACCCTGAGGTTGGAGCTGTGAACACAGTCAAGATTGAAAACAATATCCTCGGTAACGTAGGATGGAGAATGGCATCTAAAGGAATCGAAGTAAATGAAGAGACTGGCGAAATCGAGATAGACGATGCTATCTGGAATGTAGAGATGCCTGCTGAAGGAACAGATATTTCAAATGTAAACATCGTTATCAGGAACAACAATGTCTACAACACTCCTGAAATGCTTGCAATCTACGCGAAGTATCCTGAAACAGCAATCGTTCCGACAGAACTCAGCCCAGGTGGAAAATATCTCATGGAGCAGGGCAAGTTGACATATGAAAACAACATCAGCGAGCAACTCACATTTGACAATCCTGGTCCAGTTCATTACGATTTCATTAACATGCACATGTCAGATCCAGACCAGCCTGAGGAGAACTTCGACGAAATGCCTTGGTTCATTGATGAGGACGAATTACCTGGTATCATACCTGGCAGCGTATACACATACGGATATCCTTCATCAGCTCAGTCTGCAACTGCATCTACAACAGGCGGTAAACTTGGAGCATCATTCTAAACCATGAAAATCCGTCATATTTTACTCGCGATATCGATCCTGATTTCTGTCGTATCCTGCAGAAGCAATGACAGAACAGCCAAAGTAGAGCATCCATATCTTCTTATGAATGTTGAAAAGGAAGCTCTGATCAGAACTGCAGTTCAAGAAGACAGCATCTGGGCTCAATATCACGAAAATCTAATAAAGGGGGCCGACAAGGCCCTCTCTTTGCCTCTATGCATAAAGGAATACAGCGGCAAGAAACAGAAACTTCTTGCCGTAGCGCGGGAGTTTATGAGAAGGACCCTTCTATGGGGCTATGCTTACCGAATGACAGGAGACCTTAAATATGCAGAAAGAGGTATCGCGGAAATGCTCAATGTATGCGCATTCCCAGACTGGAACCCAAAGCATTTCCTCGATACGGGAGAAATGACAACGGCCATGGCCATCGGATATGACTGGTTCTTTGGAGTACTGGACGATCAGCAGAAAGCAATCATTGAAGAAGCCATTGTTGAAAAAGGCTTGATGCCATCTACAGACAGTACCCGTAACAACTGGCTCCGCAGGGAGAATAACTGGAATCAGGTCTGTAACGGATCCATGACACTTGGTGCACTGGCAGTCAGGGATCGTTATCCAGAACTTGCAGAAAGCATTGTAAAGCGGTCCATCGAATCCGTAAAGATACCTTTGAGCAAATATGGCCCTGACGGAGCATATCCTGAAGGTTATATGTATTGGGGATACGGCACAACATACAACATCCTTATGCTTGAAGCACTTGAAGCTGTGTATGGTAATGATTTTGGACTTTCAGACAGTCCTGGCTTCATGAACACAGGAAGTTTTCTCTGCAACATGGTCATGGGTGACGGTTGGGCTTTCAATTATGGAGACTGCGAGAACAAGGGAAGGATGAATCCTGGAGTATTCTGGTTTGCCCAGAAAAATTCTGATCCATCTATACTCTGGTCTGAAAAATTCTTTCTCGACAAAAAAGGAGTAGAAAGCAGTTCAAGGTTCGCAACAATGATCATCATCTGGGGATCTTCAATACGATGGGATTCCATGCAGGAGCCTACAAATCATATATGGGCGACAAAAGATGCTACAATACCTGTAGCCCTGATGCGAAACTCATGGAAATTCGGGCAAGGTCAGACAGCAGCCTTCAAGGGAGGCACTGCACAATCTGGTCATCCACATCTTGATGCCGGATCATTTGTCTACACTGATGGTCTTACCCGTTGGGCCATCGACCTGGGTCCTCAGAATTACAATTCTCTGGATGTGGCCGGTCTTGACCAATGGAACAAATCTCAGGAGTCCGATAGATGGAAGGTGTTCCGTTACAACAATATGGCACACAATACTCTGACATTTGACGGAGAACTTCAGAATGCACTCGGCCATGCCTCTATCATAGAATATGGAGACAACGACGGAACTGTCTTCGCCACTGCAGACCTGTCTGACATATACTGCCACCAGATGAGCAATGTAACCAGAACAGTCACTCTTCAAAAGGACGGTAAACTTATAGTCACTGACCAGATGAAGACATCTGACACTCCTCGCACTCTGAGATGGAATATGGCGACAACTGCAGACCCGACGATCTGCGATTCGGATACCATAATACTCAAAAAAGATGGTAAGACTCTGAGAGTTGAAATCACTGGAAACTCAGCAGTCAGAACCAGGACATGGAGTGCAGAATCATCAAATTCATGGGATGCGCCTAATCCTGGAGCAATATTTGTCGGATATGAGGCAGAACTGGAACCTCATACCGAATATGTATTTACAACAATACTGGATAAATGATAAACAGCGCATTAGCAGCAATAATCGGACTATCACTATCCATCTTCCTAATAATTAAGAAGATGGCTCCGGTATATGCTCTGATTCTGGGAGCAGTCACTGGTGGACTGCTCTCAGGTTGGAGCGTACAGGACACATGCGGTCATATGATAGAAGGTGTCAAGGACATCACTCCGGCAATCTTAAGAATCCTTGCAGCCGGAGTCCTCACTGGCATGCTTATAAGGACTAAAGCAGCAGAGAGAATAGCCCAGAGCATAATATCGACACTCGGACAAAAGTACGTTTATCTTGCAGTAGCGATATCGACAATGCTGCTGACACTGACTGGAGTTTTCATTGACGTTGCTGTAATCACGGTGGCACCCATAGCTATATTAGCTGGAGCAAAAGCCGGCCTTGACAGAAACAGGATGCTGCTTGCACTTATTGGGGGCGGTAAATGCGGCAACATTATTTCCCCCAATCCGAACACCATAATCTCTGCTGAAAATTTCGGTGCCCCTCTTTCATCAGTCATGGGGACAAACATTGTCCCCGCAATCATCGGACTGGCTGTTACGGTATTTATAGTCATAAATCTGATGCCTGCCAGGAATCCCATGTTGAATTCAACAGATGAAAATACAAGCTCAGATAACCTGCCACCATTGTGGAGCAGCCTTGCTGGTCCTCTTGTAGCCATAATTCTATTGGCACTCAGACCTCTGGCAGGGATATCCATAGACCCGATGATTGCTCTTCCAGTGGGAGGAATAGCAGGTATTGTTGCAACCGGAGAATGGAAGAACAGCAGTCATTGCTTGAAGTACGGATTGGAGAAAATGGCACCTATCGCCATCCTGCTTGTCGGAACAGGCACAATTGCAGGAATAATAAAAGCCTCTGAAATAAAGGAGCTGCTGGTTGATCTCATATCACAGTGGAATGTCGGAGGCACATTAATCGCCACATTG
>JAEIGA010014820.1_pt1 | contig 11866 bp, 14 predicted proteins | sample 9270691 | NCBI WGS metagenome assembly JAEIGA01 (sample SAMN17057246, study PRJNA624740) | gut metagenome | biome: biome; isolation source: fecal sample | host: Bos grunniens | place: China: Xizang | collected 2019
ACATGCCCTAAGGTACGAGTCAAGATAATTCCTAACTTTGTAAAATAAAACCTAAACTTATACCTTTTATGAATACGATATGGATCGTGATGCCGATTCTCATAGTGCTGATGTTCCTGTTGGGCATCAACATAAGCAGAAAGGCCTTTACTGATATTGCCCGTAACCCCAAAGCTGTACTGCTGGGTATGATCGGGCAACTCATCATCCTTCCGGCACTTGCCTTTTTGATAGGATGGATTCTGAAACTGCCTCCGGTTTATTTCATGGGACTTGTGCTTGTGGCATGCTGTCCAGGCGGCAGTTCGTCAAATGTCTTTTCAATGCTGGCTAAAGGTGATGTAGCATTATCTGTCACCCTGACGGCATTAAGCAGCATAATTACTCTTTTCACACTTCCTGTGATAATGGAGTTCGTAACCATAGCAGTATCTGATATGGCTGGAGTAAAGATTGAGCTACCTATTGGTAAACTCCTGGTACAGAATATCATATTGCTTTTTGCACCTCTTATTGTCGGAAGCCTGTTCAAACATTTCTGCTCGGAAGCCGCAGCAAAGGTCAGCAAGGTTTTAGGCAAACTTGCCTTCCCCGCCCTGATGATTCTCGCTGGGGTATTCTTCCTGCAGTACAAGAATGAGATAGCCGAGAATTTCGCCTCTCTTGGACTATCTGTGGCTATGCTTATCTTCCTCGCAATGCTCTGCAGCTCCGGTATGTCCAGGATAGGAAGATTCAGCGATGCGGTAAGGCGTACAATAATTATAGAAGTCGGAATGCAGAATGCCGCTCAAGCAATTGCAATAGCATCATCTCCATTCATCTTCAATAGCGGCGAGATGGCACTTCCGGCTATCTGCTATGCATTAATGATGAATGTGATCCTGCTTACATACGTATATATAATCAGAAGAAAACAGAAATAGATATGGCTAAGAAAGAAGGAATCAGAAAACTGTTTGACAATATTGCCCCTGACTACGATAAACTGAATCATATCCTTTCCCTCAATATCGACAAGGGTTGGAGGAAGAAGGCTGTCCGGGAGATTGCGGACGAGAACAAGCCGATGAAAGTACTTGACGTGGCGTGCGGTACTGCGGATTTTACAATCGAGATTGCACAGAAGGTCACTCCGGGAAGCGAAGTGACAGGAGTGGACATATCAGAAGGAATGATGGCCATAGGCAGGGAGAAGATCAGGAAAGCCGGCGTATCTGCAGAATTGTCAGTGGCAGATTGCGAAGCTCTGCCCTATTCTGATGGCACATTCGACCGTATATCAGTAGGATTCGGAGTGCGTAATTTCGAGCATCTTGAAATCGGCCTCAGCGAAATGTTCAGGGTACTCGTTCCAGATGGAAAACTCGTGATTCTCGAACTTTCGGTCCCATCAGACGCCTTCATCCGCTGGTGCTACAAACTGTATTTCCTTAAAATTCTTCCAGCAATAGGAGGCCTCATATCTGGAAACCGCAGTGCATATGAATATCTCCCAGCATCCGTCCTACGTTTTCCTGCACCTGATAAGTTCATCGAAATGATGAAGTCAGCAGGTTTCACAGTTGTGGAGCACACTCCTATGACCTTCGGTATCTGCCGTATGTATGTAGGCAAAAAGGCTGAGTTATGATAATGCACTGGATAGAAGCCATGAGGCTCAGGACCCTTCCTGTAAGCATTGCAGGCGTGATTGCCGGAACAGGCTGCGCCATCTTGGTCGACTCCTTCAAGGCGGTTCCTGCTTTGCTATGCCTTGTATTTGCGATTCTCGCACAAATCGCAGCCAATTTCGGCAACGAGTACTACGATTTCAAGAACGGAATCGACAAGAAAGGACGTGCTGGATTCCGCAGAAGTGTGACTGAAGGTGAGATAAGCCCCAAGGCGATGAAGAATGCGACATTCATAACATTGGGATCCGCAGCTGCAGTCGGTTGTATCATGTTGATATATGGTCCCTGGTGGCTCATAATCGCTGGCATCCTGATCATGTGCTTTGCACTCGCTTATAGCGCAGGACCGTACCCTCTGTCACATCATGGGCTGGGAGACATTGCAGTAATAGTATTCTTCGGCATCGTGCCAGTAGTGCTGACATGGTATCTTCAGACTTCTTCTTGGGAAGCCGTAGGCTTTGTCATAGAGACATCACTGGCAATCGGACTTCTTGCGGCCAATGTACTGGTGGTCAACAACTACAGAGACATGGAAGACGATGCAGCAGTCGGCAAACGCACAACAGTCGTAATTTTCGGACGAAAGACTATGAGCGTAGCCTACCTGCTGTCCGGTTTTATCGGAATGTTTATTATGATCCCATTATGGCTTGTGATGCACTTATGGGCAATGGTTATTCCACTGATATATCTTGCATTGCATATCAAGGCATGGAGTGACCTCAAGCAATCTATAGGTTCGGAAATAAACCCGCTTCTGGGCAGAACTGCAATGAATCTGCTGATCTTCACCCTGCTTTTCGCCGGTGCATGTTTCTTCAATTGATGGGTGTTATAAACTAAGGGAATTACAATTTTGAAAGATTTGCTATATTTGTAAAGAATGAGACAATTTAATCATAAAATAGTCTATCATTAGTTCTGGGTGAACATGAATAAAATCACAGGATATGCTTAAGAATTTTGGAGACACAAAACCTCATTACGAACTGCTTGACGGACTACGTGGAGTCGCAGCTATACTTGTAGTAATTTATCATATATTTGAAGGACTTGCATTTGCAGAAGCTACTGACGGAACAGGTAGCGGACTGATCACAACACTGAATCACGGACATATTGCCGTTGACTTTTTCTTCATACTTTCAGGATTTGTCATAAGCTATGCATATGATGACCGATGGGGCAAGATGTCACTCGGAGGATACTTCAAACGTCGTCTGATACGCCTGCATCCTATGCTGATAATGGGTGCTGTCATCGGAGCCATAGCATTCTTCGCTGTAGGATGTGAGAGATGGGACGGAAGCATTGCCCCGACAAGTTGGGTGATGATTGCCTTGCTGCTTACTATGTGTATGATACCTGCAATCCCAGGAGCACCGTATGAAGTTCGCGGCAATGGTGAAATGTTCCCGCTAAACGGACCTGCCTGGTCGTTGTTTTTCGAATATATCGGCAATATCTGCTACGCACTATTCATGCGTAGAATGTCAACCAAAGTGCTGACATTCTTTACATTGCTGCTTGGTTTAGCGCATGCTTGGTTCTTTGTAGGAGATGTATCGCAATATGATATGATCGGAGTTGGTTGGACGATTGATGAAGTCAACTTCTGGGGAGGATTCATCAGGATGCTCTTCCCATTCAGTATAGGAATGCTGCTTGCACGCACATTTAAGCCAAGAAAAATAAAAAATGCTTTCTGGATATGTACATTCACGCTTATAGTGCTTTTCGCAGTGCCATATATTCCGTCGGCCGACTGCTGCCCTATCAGTCTCAACAGTTTGTATGAGTTTGTATGCATTGCACTCGTCTTCCCTGCCCTTGTATGGGTTGGCGCATGCGGCACATCAAGCGGAGCATATCGATTCTTGGGAGAACTTTCATATCCACTATATATCGTTCACTATCCTATAATGTATATCTTTTATGCATGGCTCATCAAAAATGACATTTACACTCTAGGTAATTGTTGGACGGTTGCACTTCTGGTAATTGTGACAAGCATAGCGATTGCTTACATTTGCCTCAAATTCTATGACAAACCGATACGTCGTTGGCTCTCTAGTCGAATGTAATGCTTTCGATTCTTAGCTTCAAAGTACCTGAAGGGGTCTGAGCCTCTGCTGTCTCACCGACCTTCTTCCCCATCAGAGCAGCGCCTATAGGCGATTTAAGCGAAATTTTGCCAGCTTCCAAGTTCATCTCGTGGGAGCTCACGATTTCGAACTTCATCTTGGAATTTGTCGAGAGATTCGTAAATTCAACCTTGCTCAGAAGACACACCCTATCTTTTGGTAGGGCGTTAGGATCTATCACTCGTGAATGCTCCAGTACTTTCTGCAGAAAACGGATACGGCTGATTGCCTTAGCCTGTCTCCGCCGTGCTTCACGATATCCGGCATTCTCACTACGATCCCCTTGTGCACTTGTCTCTGCGACTTGCTCCCTTACCTCAGGATAGACCACATTTATCAGATGATCCAGCTCGGAAGCAATCTCGTCGTATCGTTGCTTTGATAGATATTCCATTGTAAAAACTAATGAGCAAATATAAATCCGAAATAGATTCGTGGGCCATGAGGTCTGTTAAGACCTGTGCTGCGGATTGCCATCAGCCAGTCTGCTTTCAGAGTCAGACGTAAAGCCTCGCCAACGGCAACGTCACAGCCAACAAAAGGATCAACTGCTATAAACGGCTGTTTATTGAAGACTGCTTTAGATTCAAGCAGCCAGTCATGACTATCGCCCTCAAACATATAATATGCAGTTTCCATACCACCACCGACTGTGGCACCTACATACGGGTAGAAACGTCCAACCTGCCAAAACCAATCAGCCAAAACGCCTGTCCAGAAGAGTTTGTTATGGCTTCCTTTCACAAGATTATCTTTCAGTCCGAGAGTAGAGAAATATCCCTCAAATCCAGCGCGGAAGTGATCAGAAAGATGCAGCCTCGCTACACCTCCGATACCGAAAGTAGCACCTTTAGGATTATAATCATACGGATTATCGCCTCCGGACAGATAGCCTGAATGGAGCATCATGCCACCGGAAAACCCCTTGATTAATTTCTTTTCCTGGGCCATTCCACTAAGACATATCAAGAGCAATATACAAGTCAAGAAAAAGTTCTTCATATTAAGTTTTGGTTTCTATATTGTATGTTCCAATAACAAAATTACAAAAAATCATAGAATTATGGCTACCTTAGCATTTCAAAAACAAACAAGAACAGATAATGCGTAGTAGAGAACAGGAAATAAGACTAATAACATTGATCGGAGCTATAATCAACTTATTTCTGACTATATTCAAGATAATTGCGGGTATGTTGGGACGAAGTGCTGCAATGGTGGCAGATGGAATCCACTCGCTCTCAGATATGCTGAGTGACATTATCGTTATCTTCTTCACTAATATATCTTCAAAAGAAAGAGACAAAAGGCATTCATTTGGTCATGGGAAATTCGAAACCCTGGCAACTTTGATTGTCTGTGTGATATTAGTTGCTGTCGGAGCACGACTGATGGCGAATAGTATCACAACCATTATCGGAGTAATGGACGGCAACAGTATTCCTATTCCGGGACATATAGCTTTGTGGGCAGCTATAATATCCATCATCTCGAAGGAAATCCTCTATCAGGTTACTATTCACACAGCAAAGAAAGTAAATAGCCCTGTCGTAATAGCAAATGCCTGGCACCATAGAAGCGATGCATTTTCTTCCATCGGAGCATTAGTCGGCATTGGAGGTGCAATAATCCTTGGGGACAAATGGACGATACTCGATCCTATTGCTTCATGTGGAATCAGCATTGCAATCATCGTGATCGCAGTAAAGATGTCACTTCCCTGCCTGGCAGAACTCCTTGAGACATCTTTGCCGGATGAGATAGAAGAAGATATAATCAGCACAGCAAATGCTGTTCGTGGCGTTGAAAACATCCATGAACTGAAAACCCGTCGTAACGGTATTTCATACATAATAGATGCACATATAGTTGTGGATCCGCACATTTCAATTACAGAAGCACACAACATATCCACAGATGTAGAAAAAGCCCTACGAGAAAAATATGGTGATGAGACTCAGATAAATATCCATATAGAACCCGATCGAGAGTCATTATAGTCTCATCTATACATAAGTGAACTCCATATAGCTTGCGCCGAACTCATCATCAAAGCTGCCACCGATAAAGCCCACGAGGTCACCTTTTCTGATTTTGCCATCGTTGATAAGTATTTCAAGAGCCGTCTTGACCATGGCTTCTTTAGACGTCCTAAGCGGACATTTATATGCTTCCACTCCAAAAGTCAACGCCAGCTCCCTCATGGTAAAATCTCTGTAACACATCGCATACATAGGCACATGAGGCCTATATTCTGCAAGGTAACGTCCACTTCGTCCACTCCATGTATCGAATATGATTGCTTTCACAGGTAGTTCAATCGTGGCTTCAACAAGGTTCTTTGCAAGGGTAGCTGCAATAGGCTTAAGAATCTGATCAATAGTGATATCAAGGGATACATCGAGAGTAGGCTCAATCTCAGCAGCAATTTTCCTCATGGTATCTACGGCTTCAACCGGATATTTTCCGTTTGCAGTCTCGCCGCTAAGCATTATAGCATCTGTTCTCTGGAAAATGGCATTTGCAATATCCGTCACTTCTGCCCTGGTGGGGCGAGGATTCTCAATCATGCTATGAAGCATCTGAGTAGCGATTATGACAGGTTTTCTATGTTGTCTGCACTTCTGCACAATAGCCTTCTGGAGAAGAGGTATTCTTTCTGCAGCGATCTCCACACCAAGGTCACCACGCGCAATCATAATGCCATAAGCATAGCTAAGGATTTCATCAAGATTATCTATTCCCTGCTGATTCTCTATCTTAGCAATTACCTTGATATGGCTATTGTGTTTTTCTAGAATTTCTTGAATATCAATGACATCCTGCTTTGTTCTAACAAAAGAGTGGGATATGAAATCAATTTCATTTTCAATAGCCCATTTGACGAAGATCTTATCCTTATCTGTCAAAGATGCAAGAGATATGTTCACATTAGGAACATTCACGCTCTTTCTACCCTTTATCACACCTGAATTGCACACCTTACACTCAAGAGAATCCTGATTCTTGCTTATTACAATGAGCTCTACAGAACCGTCATCAATCAATATCCGTGAACCTACAGGAACATCTGCCACAAATGTAGGACAATTTGTATAGAGGACTTCTTTAGATGAAACTCCATTTATATCGTTTGATACCTTGATTATATCTCCATCAAATACTTCTGCCCCATCTTCGTCAACCATTTGAGTCAACCGCACTTCCGGTCCTTTAGTATCGATAAGGACAGCTATTTTATCTGACACGGAACGTACATTATCAACTATTTTCTGTGCACCTTCCGGAGTAAGATGTGCTGAATTGATCCTGACGACATTCATACCGCTTTCATAAAGAGAGCGAAGAAAATCAACATCGCAACGAAGATCTGAAATCGTACAGATTATTTTTGTCTTCTTATCGTTCATAGCAGATTTGGATAAAATGCAATCCACTTATTTGAGATTACTATAAATATAAACGGCATTTCCAGTAGGACGAAGCGTAGGATTATCCCAATTCATAGGAGAATCACATGGATGATTAACGATACCGTTCACACCGTAACCATATATCCACATTGCTGTACCGCCACCACCATCAAAATTGAGAGCTTTATAACATCCTAATCCCCTCATCAGTTTAGCAAGCAATGGAGTTGGGAGACCTATAGCCCTCTTGTCTGTTGGACCGGTTGTCCATCTTCCATCCACTGCTACCTGTATGACCGTCTTCTGGTCTTTTGTGATTCCAAATGCAGTACGTGGATGTGTTGTCTTAAGAAATTCAGCAGTATCATCTTCATCATATTTTTGGATTCTGCCTTCATATACAAGCATCGGGCCGCCACATCCTATGTTCCTGTTAGGTAGCTTTGCTGCATCAAAGTTATCTTTTACCCTAACTATATCCGGTACATTGTTGTCTATTGTCAAGGCTGCATTGGAAACAAAATAAAATTCTGTTTCTATCGGGTTTCTCATTGTCTTTCCGTCAACACGAACAAAATGACAGCAAGCCATAGGACCGTTAGTGCCGATCAGAGCATCCAGAAACTCACATTTAGCGTCAAGATTCCTGTCAACCTCTGTATTCTTGTAATCATAATAAATACCCAGCCTGTTATGATTGCTCAAGGTTGTCTTTACTATATTGATATTTCGCACTGCACCTTCCCATAATCCGTGGAAATGAAGCCATTCAACTCCTTCGCGTACAGTCACTTTTGTTGCATTATCTAAAATCTCGCTCAAATCCACGCGATCTTCTTCAGCAAGAGAATTATCATACTCCAAAGTAACTGAATTCGACTCCTTTCCTCTCGTAGAGACTCTTATGGAAAGCTGGTTCTGATTACATTGAGGGGCAATAAATACAACACTGGATTCAGAAGCTTTGGTAACTTCAATTGAAGTCAAATCAAGTCCGACACCATATATCACCTTATTATCAGAAGTTGAAGGGCAGAAATTCTTTCCATGAAGTTCGACAGGATAACCGGCAACAACCTTACCATCAAACTCTGTGCTGACACTCAAGATAATCGGCCTTGGCCAGTTCTCAGATTCATCGCCGTTGGCTCCGCAAGAAACCAGAGCAACTACAAACAACGGCAATAACAGAAAATTTATGATCTTACTCATATAAATTAGTTTATCGAGCAAATTTAAAGATAATTTAGCTAGATTCAAATATACTTTCTGCCTATTATCTGAACTTTACTCGTTGCTATTTAATTTATAATGACATAACTTTGCAAGACTTTTGCAAAGCGATTTTTAATCAGATCAGATATGAAGAACATTCCATTAAAACAAATACATTTCGCGGGAATCACAATGCAGGTTCCTGAAATATGGGAAACAGAGACTGAGACTTTTGATGAGGCAGACGGCACAAGATCATATAGCCTCAGCATCAACGCATCCGGCAAGGATGTCAGAAGCATCGACATCAGCTGGGGAATCATACCAGAAGGTTCTGACGCTTACAACGAAGCTTGTGCCACATACGAAGAAGTCGTCGTGGAGGATGACCTGTCTTCGGATGATGAGCCTATCATGTGCTTCGAATTCCAGAAACATGAAGCCTATGGATTCAACGTCTGGACAGACGACGGGCTTCCATGCTTCTTCTTTTGCATGGACATACCATCAAAAGGAAAGAATCATCTTCTCACAGTTCTTCTAAGCGCCATCAACAATGACGAGCTATCAAGCCTTCTTGATTTTGTAGAAGAGTATCTTGCAGTAGAATAGTGATAGCGACTAAAAATCAAAGTAACCATTCCGGTTACTTTGATTTTTTATGTCCCGGACCTTCTGGAAACCATCCTTTTCTCACACGTTCTTTCTGATGGATGAGCTCAAGAATGCTCCAGAATGATGAGAAAGCTGTCACTCCGAGAATGGTGGACACTATCAGATTGCTGACAATCAATGATACAGCTCCAAAGATGATTCCAGCAACAAGGAAGATCCACCAGCATTTTGTTCCGAGATAATACTCAGCCTTGATTACTATAGGGTGAAAAATTCCGATTATAAGGAAAGTTGCAAGTCCAGTGATTATTCCTGTAAAGTTCATATGCGATTTCTGTTTTAATTTATGTAAAGATACATATTTCACTCAAAACAACAAATGTATCCACCATAACCAGCTAATTCTAATATAGAAGCCTTCCTCCCAGTCCATATCTCCATCTCGGTGCCTTTCCCTGAAAATAGCTTACCTTTGCCTGCCGTACAGGTGAGTCTATTGTTTTATCACTCCATTAATATTACCCAACCATTTTAACCCGGATATTTTTGCGAGCATCGGAGGGATTGAATTGCCATAATCACTGTGAGTAATGAATATCACAAAATATCTATCACATGGAACTATATTCCCATCTGTAAAAGGAGCTACAAGCAGATTCTCTATATACTCCTTTTCTACCCCATCAGGAACTTTATCAAAGTTTTCTACAATGACAACCGAATAATCTTTCTGCAATAAAGTAATATAGAACTGGGCCAGATCGTTCCTCCGTAAAATACTGTCCATGGGTACTACACAATGACTGATATTCTTTATGTTACAGTCTTTTTTGATAGATTGTACAATATCATATGGAAAATCCTCAGGTACGTAAATTCCCAATGCATACTGATGAATACTACATTCCTTTGATAGTTTATCAAGTTCGGGGGCAACATATGTTTTTAGAAACTGTTTCAATATTACAGTATCATCAACTCTCTCAAGCTGTTTTTCTTCATCAAAAATACTCATAGCATCAAAAATTAGTGGTTAAACATTAGTGTCTTCAAAATTAGCAAATTCTTTAAATAAACTTTGGATTTCGAGCATGAATACTACTCCGGCAAATCATCTAATTCAATGAAATGTTCAAGGCACTTGATTGCCAGGTTCAATGCTTCACATGGTACGGCCCAATCAATATCCATAGATGGGTTCTTGAATACGTCATGGATATAGTTCCCCTGAGAATCTTTCGTCATCAGAATCTCCAGGAACTCATTAAGAGTGTCCAATAAAGCTTTGTCAGTAAGTTGAAGGCGATTCTCCCAAAATGAGTTATCTAAGCTACCTTTCACCTTCGTGAGATTCCAAGCTGACCACCAGTAGGCAAAATCTACGATATCTAAGCTTTGCCTTGCACTATTCATCATAGCTTCGATTGATTTAAGATATGAGACGGGATTTTGGATAGGCAGATCAAGATACGTTTCCATAAATGTGTCAATGTCTATGGCATCTTGGTGCAGAGCCATAACCTTTCCAAGAGTAGTCCCATTTACAGCCGACTCATTCAGGTTGGGGTGTTCAGCCACAAGCTGGTCTATAATATTTCTACATTCATTCAGAGCAGCAGTAACCGGGAATGTGGTAAAATAGTCATAGATGTTTGGCTTACAAAGTCCGTATTCGACAATAGTCTTAAGGTAACAACATAGAATGTATGTCGGCAGATGAAAGCTATCAATGGCTTTCTGCATTTCTTCTTGCAATATTTTAAATTGCTCTTCTTTCGATTGTTTCATATACATATTAATATTTATCCGATTCTATTTAAAACCCAATTGAGAAATTCGCCACGCTCACGACTCTTCGACTTGCCGAAGATCCGGTGTGTTGAAAGATTCTGACTGCACAAAAACCATTCATGGTCAAGGTTGAGTTCAAGCTTATAGTATTCAGCTGATAATGTACTCTTATCAAAAACAACAGCACCATAGAGAGCGTCACCTGATACTCCTGGCTCAGGAAAGTTATAGAAATATATCACATATCCTTCCTTGATTTCAAGTTTATTACTATAGAAGCCTGGTCCAAGATTAAAGTGCATATCATAGTCTCTTTCTATATAGTTCCACCACCCCGGACCACTTTCCAGCGCGATATCTGGAAGATAACTACTTGAGACGCAATCAACCAGATTTGGAATGAATGTATTCTCCAGATACCACCTGCTTCTGTACATAGATCTTCTCAAAGGGTCAAATACTGCATAGTCGTGCCTAAGAATAGCTTCAGCGCATAACACGAAACCATCTTCCAACAAAAAACTGGAAGATTTCTCATCAACATTCATACTTTCTTCACTCACCACAGCCAAATCTTTTCCTTTATATTGAAACCTTCCGTTAATATAAGAGATAACCTCACCTTCCAATGGCCCTTCTATGAAGACAAGATCTAGCCTGCAGCTATTATCCCCCTCATGGATTTCCATAGTGAAAGACTGAGATATGTTGTTCTTTGCAAAGTAAGCTGCAAGATAAGTCTGTATGTTCTCTGACATGGATTCTAATAATTTTCTAAGCATAGTTTTATGTTATTCGTTGTGAGAGAGAAAAGTGCCGTACCAATTGGCACTGCACCATATCTTGAGTTACTGCAAAGAGTTACTTGATGAGTGGGAAATGGCGGTAAAGGAACTTCCACTCCTGCAGGATGGTACTGGCAACAGCCCAGTCATCTTCAAATTCATAAGGCTTAAATGGATCTAAACCGATAGCTATTATGGCTCTATTAAGAAAATAAGGTTCAGTC
>JAEIGA010014821.1_pt1 | contig 11866 bp, 10 predicted proteins | sample 9270691 | NCBI WGS metagenome assembly JAEIGA01 (sample SAMN17057246, study PRJNA624740) | gut metagenome | biome: biome; isolation source: fecal sample | host: Bos grunniens | place: China: Xizang | collected 2019
CTTCTTGATATATTCTCTCTTGGTATTTACTCACTTGTTTGGAACTACCAGATGGCTGAAAGAATGTATCAGAAAGCCGCAGATTATGGCGTTGAGCTTAAGCACGGCGGTATGTTCGTAATGCTTCTCAGATTCATCCCTATCGTTAGCAGTATTGTTAAAATCTCTTATGCTAACAAGCTTATTGCCGGTTACAACGCAAATTTTGCAGCAAACACCGAAACAAGCGAAGTTGCTGAATAATAAAACATTGTAGCCGACCTTGGGGTCGGCTATTTTTATAATTAATAATAGGAGTTTTAAATGAACACAAGAAAACTATTTACTCTAGCATCAGGCTTAAGTGCAGGTATTGCTATTGGAAAGGTCCTTAAAAAAAAGAATATATGCCCTACTTGTTTTGCAAAAAAAGCTTTTGCTTACACTCAGGTGCATATTGATGAAAAAGAAAAATACGCGAATGGTATTGCGCTCACACCACCTATGGGCTGGAGCAGTTGGAACACCTTCAGAAATTCTATAGATGAAAAACTTATTAAAGACACCGCAGATGCTCTCGTTAAGACAGGGCTCATGGATGCAGGTTACATCTATGTCAATCTTGATGATTGTTGGCAAAGCTCATTGAGGACCGCAGATGGTAAGCTTCAAGGTGATTTAACACGCTTCCCAAAAGGCATCAAATCACTTATAGAGGAAGTTAACGCTAAAGGTCTTAAGGTAGGTCTTTATACCTCAAATGGTACACTTACCTGCGAAGATTTACCTGCAAGCCTTTATAACGAGGCAACAGACGCAGATACGCTTGCTGAATGGGGTGCAGAATACTTCAAATACGATTTCTGTCATAATGAAGCAATCCCTACAATTGCACCTAATCTTATTAAGCTTTATATCGGCAAACCCGGTGAAAAAGATTTTATTGATATTTTTGCTCACCATGGAGAGATTTCAGAAGGCGCAAAGATTTTCCCTGACGAAAGAGTTGAAAGCGGCTTCACAGTAGGTAACCTTTGCGGCGGCTTAGGTAAGCTTACATTCCCTGCAATTGATGTACCTGAGGATAACGAATACAGCCTTACAATCGTTTTCAGAAAGGGCGGAAACATCCGTAAATTCCTTGTTTGCAAGGTAAACGACGAAACGGAATACGACTGTTATTTCCCTGCATCTAAAGGCTTCACACCCGACGGACGACTCCAAATTAAAGTCAAGCTCAAAAAGGGTCTTAACAAATTAGAGTTTTACAATCCAGTAGCCTCTAAGGCAGACTCCGCACAGCGTCAATACATAAAAATGGGTAATGAATTAAGACGCGCTACTAAAGAGTATGCAGAGAAAAATGGTGTTGTTGAAAAACCAATATGCTACTCTATTTGTGAATGGGGTAGAAACAAACCGTGGAAGTGGGGAGCAAAAGCAGGCAACCTTTGGCGCACAACACCTGATATTAGGCCTTCTTGGACTTCTATGATTGGTATATATGAAATAAATGTACGCCTTTATAAGCATGCAACTGTAGGTTGTTGGAATGACCCTGATATGCTTGAAGTTGGTGTTGGCTCACTTACCGCAGAAGAAAACAGAACTCATTTCTCCCTTTGGTGTATGATGGCCGCTCCACTTATTTTAGGAAACGATATAAGGAAATTCGTAAACGCTGACGGCACTGTAGATGAAGATAACAAAGTGCTTAATATTCTTAAAAACAAAAACCTTATTGCAATTGATCAAGATAAACGCGGTATGCAGGGAAAGAGAATTTTTACAAACGGCTTAACAGATATTATTGTAAAGCCACTTGAAAACAGAGAGCTTGCTGTATGCTTCCTCAATAAATCCAATGAGAGAAAGCACATGGTTTTACCTATTATGAAAATCCATAACGAGCCATATATTGATTTGCCTATTTCAAAAGAATATGAATGCACAGACCTTTGGGAAAATGAGAGTACAATAATAACAAACAATATCAATTGTTCTGTTGAACCTCATGGTGTTAAGATTTACAGAATAAAAACAATATAAAAACGAAATGAAAGAAGGTTTATTATGAACAGAGTACAAATAAAAGAAGCTGCAAAAGAATTATTAAAGAAAAACCATTGGCTTTGTGTTGGTGTTTCAATTATTGTAATGATTTTAGACGGTGGCGTCTCAAGTGCACCAACCTTCAGTTTCAATTTCAGCACAACTACAAGCGTAGATGGTCCTACTGATATTCAGGGCTTACCATCCTTTATACCAGATATTCAGGAAGAATCAATGCCATTGTTCATTCTGGTTTTCCTTATATTTTTGGTTGTTGCTTTGTTCGGTGGCTTTGTTATCAATGCCTTTGTCGGAAGTCAGGTTAAGGTTGGTAGCTGTAGATTTTTCCTTAAACATAGAAAAAACCATCCTGTTGAGGTTGGCGAACTTTTTAAAAGTTATTCAGACAAAACATTTATAAATGTTGCAAAAGTTTCTATTATTAAGAATTCATCCATACTCTTATGGTCTGCGCTTTGCGTTATTCCCGGAATTATCAAAACATACGAATATGCCGCTGTTGATTATATTCTCAGCGTTAATCCTTCAATGAACTATAAAAGAGCTCTTGATTTAAGCAAGAAAATAATGAATGGCCATAAAATGGAATTATTTGAATTGCAATTCTCATTTTTAGGCTGGCACTTACTCTCTATATTCACTTGCGGTCTTTTAAGCATCTTTTTTGTTATGCCATATCAACTTATTGCAGAAGCTGAGTTTTTTGCATATGTGAGAGAGCTTGCTATATTTAATGGTATTATTTCTTATAACGATATTCCTGACTACGAGGAATATTATCCTATCCCACCTATGTATCAAAATATTACACCTAATGGTGGATTCTACAACCAAGCAAATATGAACTACGCTCCACCTCAGTCTGCAGAAGCTAACTTTACTCCTGTTGAGCCTGTTGTTAAAGCGGAGCATGTTGAAGAAGCAAATGTTGAGCCCATCGTAGAAGAAACACCTGCAGAAGAAGTTATAGAAGAAACAAAGGAATAAATTCAAAGCCTCTCACTTTGCGAAGTGAGAGGCTTTAATTATGCATCATAAAGACCAAGTATTACAATACCTACAACTGCTAAAACAATCATAGCATAGTGTTTTATTGAAAGCTTTTCTTTAAGGAAGATTCTTCCCCATACTACAGATGCTACGCAGTAAGCGGAGATAATTGGTGCTGCCATTGCAACATGCTCTGAATCTGCAAGTGCATAAATATATGCGAACTGACCTGCAGTTTCGAAGATAGCACCTGTATACTTTGGTGCTTCCTTTTTGGGAAGGAATTTCTGCTTTTTAATAAACTTAACATAAATAAAGCAGATGATACCGCAAGCAAGGAAGGTTAATTCGTATGCAACGTTTGCAACATCTTCATCAAGTGTTTCAAGCACGATACTGTCAGCAAATGTTCCGAGAGCATCTAAAAGGCAATAAATAAGCGGAAGAATGATTGCTAAAGGGCTCTTTGAATATTTGTAGTTACCCTTCTCCTGTCTTAAAGCACGGAGCTCATCATCTTCCTTTGCTTCTACGAAGCCAAGGCCTATAACACCAAGACAAACAAGAGCAACAGCAATATACTGTGGCACCGCAAGAGCATCACCTGTTATAATGCAAAGAATTGCAACAAGTGCTCCTGATGAGTTACAAATAGGTGAAGAAACTGAAAGCTCGATATAACGAAGACCTATGTAACCAATTGCCATTGAAAGAATATAAAGAGCTGAAACAGGAAGATATTTTAAGAGGGATGCAAGGTCTATAGGTACGCCGGAAACGAATATCTCATACAAAGCATGAATACCCATTACAACGCCAACGGCGGTAACCATTTTATAATGGCTGTACTTATCTGATTTGTCTGCGCAACCGATTTTAGAAAACAAATCGGAACCGCTCCAGCAAATCAAAGCGATCACTGAAAACCAAAACCACATTTTGCATACCTCTTTTCGTATTAAATTCTGTTAAAAAAGACGGGTTTTGCTTTAACTTTTTTAACTTTAAAATAATACCACCATGTTTTTAGAAATTCAATAAAAAAGATAAAAAATAGTCGATTAATTTCAAATTAATCGACTATTTTTATTTTTATTCCTCAATCGGAACCTGATATGTAACATCTTCAAACTGCATTTCTACAGTCTCTTTTGGCAAAAGTGTGTTGTCATACTTATTTGAATAATAGTTATATTTGTTTATTTCAAAGCTTGTATCAGGGTTGCAGGTTATAATGGTACAGCCTCTTTGCGAGCCCTCATTTTTGATTCCTATATAGGCAAGGTAATCTATACTATATCCGTAGCTGAATATAATACCATCCTTTGAAAATGAAACATTGTTATAATGGTCATGGCCATTGTGAACAGCCTTTGTAGAGCCAAGCTCTACCATAGCCTCAAAGAGATTATCTTCTCCTAAGCCGCAACAAACCGGTTCACCTAATATGCCATCTATATATTTTACATTTTCCGTATCCTTAAAGCCATTATCCGCAAATTCAGACCAAGCATCTTTTATCTCTACAAGAGGAATGTGGAAGAAGCATTGTGTTTTAACTGTTCCGAAATCTTTATAAAGTCCACCGTTTTCGCCGGGCTGAAGCGAATTAATAACAGCCTTGTTTTCAGCGTTCATTCTCTCTATTTCAGTTTTGTACCACTCCACCTGATTATCGTGGATATTATCATATTTACCGGTAAGTCCATTAATCAGTCCGCTATTTATTACACCGGTATCTATATAAGAAAGAGAATCTATCATTATAAATGCCTGTGTAATAAGACCCTTGCTGTTTTTCACCTCAATTGTATGATTTCCGAAGCCATCAATATCCTCAGGACCTGCTTGGAAAAGGCAGTACTGGAGATTTTTATCGGAATAAAATTCTGCTACCTTTTCACGCTCATAATAGCTATAGCTTTCTGCATCGTGGTTGCCAAATGTAACAGTCCAATAAACGCCAAGCGTTTCCATAAGGTTTATAAGCTCCATTGCACCGCTTTTATTATTGAAGGTACCCGCCTGAACAGGTACAGGATAAGCAATATCACCTGTGATAATAACAAGGTCCGGTTTTTCTGCTGTTATCATAGCTGCTACCGCATTAATAGCCTTTTTATCCTTAAAGACGCTCATAAATCCACCGCCAAGGTGAATGTCAGTCAGCTGCATAACATTAAAGCTTTCATCGGTAGTAAAAACCCAGTTGCCATTCTCATCCTTCCCAGGAACAAGTTGAGGTTTTTCATATTGTACCTTTTCAAAACTCTTAGCAGTTTTTATGCAATCCTTTACAATAATTGTATTAGCGAGCGCAATCAAAGCACCAAGCGCTACAATTACAGCAACAAATATACTAATCACTTTTCTTATCTTTTTACCTTTAGAGCCTTTTCCCTTTTCTTTTGACATATATAACCACCCTTTCAGAGTTTGAGAATAAAATGTATCTGATTTTTTATTTAGTGCTTTCAAAAACCGCTGTACCGTCTTTTAGCAAAACTGTTTTAAAAACTCCGCTTTGCTCAAACAATGAGCCTTTTTGTGGATTTTGGTATATAACAGTAAGCTTATCTTCTCGACGTAAAACAGATTGTTTAAGTATTTCTACAAACTCTTCTATAACTTCACGCGGAAAAGGATTATACATATAAATATAATTATAATCATCAATACGAGAGAAGGAAAAAGCATTCTCACAAAATACGTTAAATCTGTTATCATCAGGGAATATCTTTTGAAGATTTTCCTTTGAAATTCTCGCAAGCTCTTCGCTCATCTCCACACCATGAATTGCAGAAAAAGGAAACTGAGAAAACATATACATAGCGTAGCCCTTGCCGCTACCAACATCAAGGAACCTATCGGTTTCTTTAATATTAAGAACATCAAATATTCCGGGCATATCATATGATGCTTCATAACCATTGCAAATAGTCGGATCTATTCTCAAAAGTGTTGCATCAGGAATATAACCATTAAAATCCACACCATACTTTTCTTCAATTTTTTTTATCTGAGCAGAATGCGCATCGCGTTTTTGTTTTTTAGCTTGGATGTCTTTTTTTCTTTTTTTTAGCTTTATTAATATTTCAAAAGGACTTTTACCAAAATACTCACTGATTGGCATATTTAATCACCTTCCTCAACTGTTTAAAAGCACTACAAAGTATGATAGCATAAAAAAACATAAAAAACAACCATTGAGGCAAGACCTCAATGGTTGTATATTTTTATTCTACGTGGGCGTTACCATGTTCTTGTTCAACAGTAACTACAGCGTTTCTCACAGCTGAAAGATTTTTGGTTGAATCTGGACCTACAACACCGGTAACCTTAACCCAATCACCATCCTGAGGGATAGTTGCATCGTCATCAAGGAATATTACTTCTATAGGTATCATTTCGCTTGTAGATGTTTCGCCTTCGTGATCATGCTCATGAGCTTCATTTTGATCATCATGGCTATGATACCTGTATACCCAATATTGAATAGCGCCAACCTCAAACTTTTTTGTATAGAACATTCCTTCAAGTTCAATTGTAGCACCTTTAAATGCGGCATAACCATCATCTTCTTTAGGAAGCTGATATGTAGCATCGAGAGCGGCAACCCAATCAGAAAAATTCTCGTCAGTTACTTTAATCGTAACCTGTGCCCTATCCTCAAACTCTCCACCTTTTGCATCTATAGCTTCGAGTGCCTCTAAAACCGCGTCTTTTTCCGAGTTAAACACTTGCTCTTGTTTTTCAAGCTCTTTATTATGCTGCTCAGTTGATACCCATGCACCAACCAAAACCGCAATAACGCCAACAAAAAACACAGCTAATATAGAGCACATAATAATTGTTATACGTTTTTTAAATGCAGCATCAGCATAATCTTCTTTTTTTACACCTTCAGGGATAACATCATCCTCGAAAATACTCTTTTTTTTCTTTTCAGCCATAGAAAACACCTTCTTTCAATGTAAAAGCCATAATCACATTATGTTTTTTACAGCTCATTCCTCAATCTTTAAAAAACTGTGGTAAATATGCTTTATGTGCCGCTTTCATTTCTTCAAAACAAGCCTTTGACTGTGCAAAATCGCCACAAAGCGGATGGAGCATAAGAGCGTTGAGAGCTGCTTCATCGGAACCTGTGATACCTGCTTCAACAGTATATTTCTCGTATGCCTTAACAGTTCTCATAAGAGCCTTTACATGACGGTTATCAAATGCTTCCACCTCAACAGGCTTTGCACCATCTGCACCGATAACTGCCGCAATTTCAACGATATCGTCATCATCCATAAAGTCAAGTGTTCCGTTATTTTTAATATTAACAACGTGAACCTCCTGCTTATCATTAGCAATAGCATCAATAAGAGAAACAGCAGCAAGAGAATATTTGTAACCACCGCGTTCCTCGAGAAGAGCAGGTTTAATAACAAGCTCATTATCGCTGTAAAGCTCAAGAAGCTGTTCTTCAATTTCCATACAAACCTGAGCACGGCTCTTTGAACCTGCTTTAAGGTGCTGTAATTTTGCCTGTCGGCTATAGTAATACTGAAGGTATGATGAAGGGAAGCCCTTGCATGCATTGAGACATTCCATATCAAAGCCATCGTCATGAATATTCTTCATAACTGTTGGTGCGAAATCGTCGTCGAAAAGGTCGAAGAGCTTTTCTTCACCGTTTACTTTAACAGATGTAATCCAGCTAAGGTGGTTAAGACCAAGATATGTAATCTTAGCATCCTCACCTACTGCAGCCTTAACATCGTCAATCATAGCGATTGGCACGTTGCAAAGACCCATTGTTTTAACGTTTGTATGATTAAGAAGGAACTCTGAAATGATACCTGATGGGTTTGTAAAGTTAATAAGCCATGCATTTGGGCAAATAGCCTCTATACGCTCTGCGATATGAGCCATAACAGGAATCGTACGAAGAGCCTTAAAGAAACCGCCAATACCTGTTGTTTCCTGACCGATAAGGTCGTGCTTGAGAGGAATGCTCTCGTCTATATGACGGCAAGGAAGCTTACCAACACGAATCTGCGTTACAACAAAGTCTGCACCCTGTAAAGCAAGATCAAGGTCATCTGTCATAACGATTTCACAATCGATACCTGCACTCTTAAGCATACGTGTGCAAAGTCCGCCTACAATTTCTCTTTTTCTGTCATCAATATCCATGAAAGCAACTCTTTTTAATTTAAGAGAATCCTTTGCTTCAAGGAATCCGTAAATAAGTTCAGGACAATATGTTGAACCTGATCCGATGACTGTTACGCTGATTTCTTTCATTTATGTCAATCCCTTCGAATAATAATCTTTAATTACTGAATTACGCTTCAAGAAGCCAGTTAATACAACCCCTTACAGGTGCACAGTTAAGTTTAATAAATTTAAACTTTCTGCCCGTACGCTCTGCTACAAGCTCTGCCATTCTGTCGGTATACTTATATGATGGGAGCTTTGTATGAACCGAACCTGAAAGCACCACGTTAATTACATCACAGTCAAAAGTCATTGCATTAAGATGGCCGCAGATATAATCTGCACCGCGCTGGGCCATTTCCTCAATAACCTCAAGAGCTTTTTCGTCACCATTGTTTGCTGCCTCGAAGAATGAAACAATAAGCTTTCTGAGGAATGCCTCACCCTCATCTTCACTCTCAAGCACTGCAATTGAATCAAGAAGAGTAGCTCTGTCGCAAATACCTGCTTTTTCGTTCATAAGGTCCGTAATTTGGGATTTGCCTTTACCAAGGCAAAGCTGGTCATACATAATACGAAATGCCTGGTTACCAACCCAATGGCCGTTTGCCTTATCGCCTGAAAGAACATCAAAGCCACCAATCTGAAGCATATTTCCGTTTGTGTCAAGGCAGTTGCAGCATGTACCTGTACCACAGTTGTATCCTATACCAGCACCTGCGCCAACGCCTGCTTTTATAACAATAAAACCATCATTATAAATTCGAGCGCCTGAGATTCCGAGTTTTCCTAATTCTTCTTGCATAGCGTCATGCTGATAAGGATGGTCGATACCTGCAAGACCCATTAACATGCCTTCAATTTCAGAAAGCTTCTTGCCACCCTTTGCTAAAAGAGCGTTGATACCATCCGCAATAATACCTGCAGCCTCAGGGAATGAACCTTCCATATTTTCGTGGTTTGATGCAGGACCTTCATGCTCTGCAACCACATTTTTATTTTCGTCAAACAATGCATATGCGGTTTTTGTTCCGCCGCCATCTACACCTATATAAAACTTCATTCTTTTATCTCCTCAAAAAACTCTTCACAAACTTCTTCAAGGCAATAGATACCGCGTCTGATTGGCTCGCGGTCTATCCAAGCACCGTTTGTAAAATCAGGCACAGGAACAGGAGCGCCACCCATTGCTACAGACTGTTCTGAAAGGCAAGTGATAGCCATCCATGTTGCTGTATCATAAACGTCGATATTAGCCTTTTCGCCTTCAAATACGCTATCTACAAACGAAGAGAGAATAAGGAAGTCCATACCGCCGTGGCCTGCTTTTATACCACCCTTTTCGTATGCTTCCCAAAGAGGATGCTCATATTTTTCACGCCATGGGCTGAAATCATCCCAGCTATGTGTCCAGCTATCGTCCTCCTTGTGCATACCATCAAGGTAAATTCTTCCCTTACCATCTTCAGGCTCTGAGTAGATACCCTTTGTACCCTGAACCTCATAATCTCTTGTATATGGTCTTGGAAGTGAGCAGTCGTGAGTAAGCTTAATTGTTTCTCCGTTTGCACACTTAATAATTGTTGTTACAATATCACCACAGTTGAAGCTGGTATTGAAAAGATCGTATTCTTCGCCTTTATTATCTTTAATCCACTGATGAAGACCACGGGATTTACTTGCAACTGAATTAACTGTAAGGAAGCGGTTACCTCTGTTAATGTTAAGAGCCTTTGCAATAGGACCTAACTGATGTGTTGGGTAAACCTCACCATTACGATGAATAAAGTTGTAGAGTCTACCGTGAATATTTTCTCTACCGAGGCAGATTTCATCACGAAGATCGTGGCGGTAGCCACCCTCCATATGTACAATTTCACCGAAGATACCCTTACGAATCATATTGAACACTGCCATTTCATTTCTGCAATAACAGCAGTTTTCAAGAAGCATACAGATTTTGCCTGAACGCTTGCTTGCACGAACCATTTCCCAACATTCTTCAATAGAAGCAGCGCCACCAACTTCCATACCGACATGAAGACCTGCATTCATAGCATCAATAGCTATCATTGCGTGAGTAATCCATGTAGTTGCGATAACTACAGCATCAAGCTCTTCCTTCTCGAACATTTCTTTATAATCAAGGTAAGCGTGAACAGGATAAGCCTTACCTGTACGTTCCTCTACTATTTCAATACCTCTTTCTGCTCTCTCAGGAATAAGGTCGCACACCGCAGGAACTGTAACACCATCAACCTGTAAAAGAAGATCAAGCATGCCTGAACCTCTGCCGCTTATACCGATAAAACCGATTCTTGCTGAATCTTTTCTCATAAAAACACATCCTTACAAAAGGTTATTTACATACATATTTAATTGTACATCATTTGTATTGTAAAATCAAGGTAAAACAAGAAAAAAACAGCACATTTGCGAAATGCAAATGTGCCGGATTTTTATACTATTTTATTTCTTGAAAAGGCCAAGAATATCTACGATATCTTCGTCCTCTGCTTCGTCATTAGATGCATAGCTATCTGTTGAAAGAGCAGCTGCGCCTGCTTTGTTAGCGATACCGTTTGAATCTGAACCGAAGCCTGTTGCAATAACTGTAACAATCATTTCGTCCTCAAGTTTTTCATCAAAAGCAACACCGAAGATAATGTTTGCGTCTGCATCTGCAGATTCAGCAATAATGCTTGCTGCAACGTCAACATCATCAAGAGTAATATCTGCTGAAGATGTGATGCTGATAATAACGCCCTTAGCGCCCTGAATTGTTGTTTCAAGAAGCGGGCTGGAAACAGCTGCATTAGCTGCAAGCTCTGCCTTTTCCTTACCTGTTGCACGACCAACACCCATATGAGCATGACCGGCATCTTTCATAACTGCAGTAACGTCTGCAAAGTCAAGGTTGATAAGACCCGGAACCTTAATGAGCTCTGAAATGCTCTTTACACCCTGACGAAGAACATCGTCTGCAACATCGAAAGCGTTAGCAAAAGTAATCTTCTGGTCAGAAACTAATTTAAGTCTCTCGTTAGGGATAACGATAAGGCTATCTACATGCTGAGCGAGCTCTGCAATACCTGCTTCTGCCTGCTGCATTCTTCTTTTACCTTCAAAAGCGAAGGGCTTTGTTACAATACCAACTGTAAGGATGCCATTGCTTTTAGCAATTTCAGCAATTGCAGGAGCTGCACCTGTACCTGTGCCACCGCCCATACCGGCAGTGATAAACACCATATTTGCGCCATTAAGAGCATCAACAATTGCTTCTCTGCTCTCTTCAGCAGCCTTAAGACCCATTTCCGGACGAGCGCCTGCGCCACGACCGCCTGTAACCTTTTCACCAATCTGGATTTTATGAGTAGCTTTAGAGAAAGTAAGTACCTGCTTATCTGTATTAACAGCAACGAACTCAACGCCCTGAACACCTGAGCTAACCATACGGTTGATTGCGTTACCGCCGCCACCACCGACACCGATTACTTTAATCTGAGTAACATCTTCAAAATCATTGGAAATTTCAAAGTTCATTTTAATTCCTCCAAATTTATACTTTATGTTCACTTATAGTTATACATACTATATCCCTTAAATATTATCA
>JAEIGA010014822.1_pt1 | contig 11866 bp, 11 predicted proteins | sample 9270691 | NCBI WGS metagenome assembly JAEIGA01 (sample SAMN17057246, study PRJNA624740) | gut metagenome | biome: biome; isolation source: fecal sample | host: Bos grunniens | place: China: Xizang | collected 2019
GAGAGAGGTGCAAGGAACAGTTGTCAAGAGTTCAGGAAGCGTATATGGAGTACGTGCCGTTGACGGCACGCTCGTCGATTGCAGGGTAAAGGGTAACTTTCGCCTTAAAGGTATCAGAAGCACCAACCCGGTCGCTGTCGGTGACCATGTAGTATTCGACGTGCGTAGTGACGGCACTGCATATATCGTAGAGATTCTTGAACGCAAGAACTACATTGTGCGCAAGGCTTCGAACCTGTCGAAACTGTCGCACATACTTGCTGCAAACCTCGACCTATGCTTCCTGATTGTCACCATAAGCCACCCGGCTACAGCCACAACCTTTATCGACAGATTCCTCGCCGCGGCAGAAGCCTACCGCGTGCCGGTAGTGCTGGTGTTCAACAAGAGCGACATCTACAACGAAGCGGAGACCGAAGAACTGGAATACCTTACTGCATTGTACCGAAGCATCGGTTACCGATGTCTGCACACAAGTGCAACTGAGGGAAAGGGAATTGAGGAGCTTAAAGAGATGATGAGCGGCAAGGTATCTCTGCTTGCCGGAAACTCAGGTGTGGGAAAATCGAGTCTCGTGAATGCAATCGCACCCGAAATCGCGGCACGAGTGGGAGAGATCTCAAAGACACACGACACCGGCATGCATACAACAACATACACCGAAATGTTCGAATTCATGCCCGGAAGCTATATTGTAGATACTCCGGGAGTAAAGGGATTCGGCACATACGACATGGAGATTGAGGAGATATCCCACTACTTTGTAGAGTTCTTCAAGCTGTCAAAAGACTGCAAGTACGGCAACTGCACTCACACCCACGAACCTGGATGCGCTGTACTCGAAGCACTTGAGAGAGGAGAAATCGCTCCGTCGCGCTACCAATCGTACTTGAGCATCCTTGAAGACAAGGAGGAGGGGAAATACCGGGTATCAGAATAATAAGGATCAACACATATATAAAAGGCATCGGAGCGAACCGAACGGTTCGCTCCGATGCCTTTTACGTCAAAGTACATTACTTGTTCGGATGCTTTATAAGATACTCGGCAATCTGCACCGCATTGAGCGCAGCACCTTTCTTTATCTGGTCACCTACAATCCACATAAGAATTCCGTTCGGATTTGTTATATCCTTACGTATGCGGCCGACATATACAGGATCCTGTCCAGCAAGGAAAAGAGGCATAGGATACACCTTCTCCTCCGGGTTGTCCATAAGTATAAGACCTTCGCCTTCGGCAACGGCACAACGCACTTCCTCAACAGACAAAGGACGCTCTGTCTCAATCCAAAGCGACTGTGAGTGTGAGCGCAAAGCAGGAACACGCACGCACTGCGCGCTTACCTCGATGTCACTATGCATAATCTTGCGTGTCTCGTTGTACATCTTCATCTCCTCCTTTGTGTAACCGTTATCGGTGAACACGTCAATCTGAGGAATTACATTGAATGCCAGCTGATAAGCGAACTTCTCAACTGTAGGCTCTTCGCCGGCCAGCACCTGACGGTACTGCTCATAGAGCTCTGCCATAGCCGCCGCACCTGCGCCACTGGCTGCCTGATATGTTGATGAGTGAACACGTGTGATGTGCGAAAGGCCCTCTATGGCCTTGAGTGCGACCACCATCTGTATTGTCGTACAGTTAGGGTTCGCTATGATGTTGCGCGGACGGTTGTATGCATCGGCTGGGTTCACCTCAGGAACCACCAGCGGAACATCCCTGTCCATGCGGAACGCGCTGGAGTTGTCTATCATAACCGCGCCATGCTTGGTTATAGTCTCGGCAAACTCCTTGGAAACACTGCCGCCGGCCGATACAAAGGCATAGTCAATACCCATGAAATCGTCATTGTGCTTAAGCTCCTTCACTACATAGTCCACACCTCTGAAATTATATACCTGCCCTGCACTGCGAGCCGAGCCGAAAAGCACCAGTTCGTCAAGAGGGAAATTTCTCTCGTCAAGGACGCGAAGGAACTCTTGCCCTACCGCACCGCTTACACCTACGATTGCAATTCTCATTGTTATATCCAAATTAATTTAATAAATGAGGCGTACCACTTCATGAAGAAAGATACGAACCCAAGCGCAAAATTACTTAAAAATTATCTATATATACTCTTCAATGGCTATTTTTTTGTACTTTAGCCATTTGAAAAGCAATCCAGGCAAAAGAAAACAAGATTATAATGACAGATAATTGGCTGCAACGTGGAAGGCTGTTGCTCGGTGAGGAGAAACAGGAAAGGCTGAAGAATGCCCACTTGCTTATAGTAGGATTAGGCGGAGTCGGCTCGTGGGCCGCAGAGATGCTATGCCGTGCCGGCGTAGGCGAATTCACCATTATAGATGCCGATGTCGTGGACACCACGAATATAAACCGCCAGATGCCTGCACTTGCAAGCACGGTAGGGAAGCCCAAATGCGAAGTCGTAGCCGAACGTATGCGAGCCATAAACCCATGCGCCAGAATCAATGTAAAGCGACTGTTTGTTGACCCGGAGAACATCGCAGCCATAATGAATGAGGCGGATTTTGACTTCGTGGTAGATGCGATTGACACGCTTGAGCCTAAAGGGGCACTGATAAGGGAGTGCTGGAAACGCGGAACAAGAATAGTATCAAGCATGGGGGCAGGAGCGAAATGCAGCCTTGCCGACATACGTACCGGCGACCTTTGGAAAAGCGAACATTGCACACTTGCAAAGAACATGCGCCGGCTCCTGCGCGAGTGGCGCGGACAATATAAACTGCCGGTAATTTACAGCATGGAGCAGCCAAGGAAAAGTGCCATAATGCCAAACCCCGATGGAGGCAAGCCTATTATCGGCTCCCTTGCATACTTTACTGCAACATTCGGATGCTATATGGCTGAATATGTAATTAAGAAGATATGATAAGGATAGAGAACCTGACAAAGAGTTTCGGAGACCTCAAGGTGCTAAAGGGAGTAAACCTGGAAATCAATCGTGGCGAGGTCATAAGCATAGTAGGTCCGAGCGGAGCCGGAAAGACCACACTGCTGCAGCTTATAGGAACACTTGACAAGCCCGACAGCGGCAGCATATACTTCAACGGAGAAGAGCTTGGCAGGATGAGCAGCAGGAAACTTGCCTCCTTCCGCAACAAGCATATCGGATTTGTATTCCAGTTCCACCAGTTGCTTCCGGAGTTCACAGCCCTGGAGAACATAATAATTCCGGCTCTGATAGCAGGACGCAAAAGAGAAGAGGCCGAAAAGGAGGCTATGGAACTGCTCGGCATAATGGGACTGAAGGAGCGTGCACAGCACAAGCCGGCAGAGATGTCGGGAGGAGAGAACCAGCGCGTAGCAGTAGCACGAGCACTTATTAACAAGCCCGATGTCATTCTTGCAGACGAGCCGTCAGGAAGCCTCGACAGCAAGAACAGAAAGGAGTTGCACAGACTATTCTTTGACCTCCGCAACAGATTCGGCCAGACATTCATTATTGTAACCCATGACGAGGAACTGGCCTCTGATACCGACCGTATCATACGTATGATTGACGGCAAGATTAACTCCATGTGTTAAAAAACATTAAATCAAAACATAATTGATTTTACCTTTCACACATATGAATGTCAAAATAACGGATGATGAGCTGTAAGGCTCGTTGTTTTTCAATGTTTGTCTCTACGGCTTCTGCTTATGCAGGAGCCGTATTGTTAGACTTACGATTCCTACTTGACAAAACCTATATAACAAGATTGATATGAAAGAATTTGGGAAAAACCTGCTTTTCACCATTATGGTGCTAATCGCTACAGGAAGTGCTGCGCAGGAAGGCCCTAGACGCCAACATCCGCCACGAGAATTCAATCCCGAAGAATTTGCCGCACGGCAGACATACGCGCTACATCGGGCGCTTCAGCTCGACAGCATACAGTTTCAGGCCATAATGCTCATGAACTATGCCGATGCTGTAACGATGCAGGACAGCATGAAGGTCCGTCGAGAGCATCGCGAAAAAATGCGTGCAAGCGGAGAAAGTCTTAAAAGACAACAGCCTAGCGAAGAGGAAAGAAAAGCCCGTATGGAACTTGAGAAGCAGCGTCGTGAGATAAAGAACCGACAGATGAAGCAGATTCTCAACGCAGAGCAGTACAACAAATATCTCAAATTGCAGGAAGAGTACAGTGAGCGCAAACGCAACAGAAGAGAGGGCCAAGGAAGAATGCGCAGAGAAGGCCGAGTTCCTAAGTTCTGACATACATCAACCTACACGAACTTTCTTGTCAAAAGCCTTACCGGCAGCCACACTGCGATAAAACCCACGAAAAGTACGGTCACAAACACAGCCAGAACGTCACCGGTCTCAACAGCTACAGGATAACTCTGCACAACAAAACTTCTGTCACCCATTGATATAAGCCCGAACTCCTGTTGCAGAAGGCATAATCCTAGACCTGCGACAATACCCGCCACAGCTCCTATAGCCGAAATTATACACCCTTCAAATACAAAGATATTTGCTATGAGATGGTTCTCGGCTCCCATGCTGCGAAGTGTGTTCATGTTATCACGTTTCTCGATTATGAGCATGGCCAAAGAGCCTATGATGTTAAAGCATGCAACAAGCAGTATAAACGAAAGGAATATATAGGAGATCAGTTTTTCTATCTGCATCACCTTATAGACATCCTGCTGTTGTTCATAACGGTCCTGGACCAGAAAAGAATCTCCTAGTATTGACTTTAGCCGATGCTTTACCGAAGCGATGTCTTCACCGGCATTAAGCTTAATTTCCATTGATGTAGCCTCATTGCAAGCCCGCCTGAAGAGCTGAGACGCGAATTTGAAGGATGTGAGTACATAGTTCGCATCATATTCAGGCTGATTGAGGGCAAAGACCAAACCGGAAGAGAGAAGTATCCCTTTATTGAAGTTGCTGGACGGGATTGTAAGATTTACCTTAGAATTCCTTTTAGGCGCATACACTTCAAGCGGCGCTGTAAAATAGATTCCGCAATCAAGCGACTGCATAAGTTCTCCGCCCAAGACAGCATAGCTGTTTATACTATCATGCAGAACAAGTTCCCCACTTCCGTAGAGAACACTGCCGATATCGGTCAGATTGACAAAATTATCATCTACCCCCTTCAAGGTCACCATTGCCTGTTTCCCTCCATACTGGACCATAGCCCTATCCTCAACGCAGAACGACACAACATCGATTTGCGGCAATCGACTCGCTTCTGTTACCGATGGAGAATCTGTACGGAATCCCTTGCCGACAGATGCTGTAACCTTTATGTCCGGGTCCATCGCTGTAAACTGAGTTGCCACAACGTCACGGAAACCGTTAAAGACTGAAAGGGCACATACCATTGCCGCCGTAGCCAAAGCCACACCGGAAATAGCCACACCGGAGATTATATTTATCACCTGATGGCTCTTTCTGGAGAAGACATAACGCTTGGCAATGTACAGCGACAGATTCATGACTGCTGCAGATATACAGAATTACAGTTAATCCTTCAAGAGTTTGTCGATATTCTCAATATAGTCGAGAGAATCATCGATATAGAACCTTATCTCTGGAATAATGCGTAGCTGATGACGCACCCTGTTGCCGAGCTCAAAGCGTATGGCCTTGATATTCCCGTTGAGGTGGTTCACCACTTCGGTACCCTTTTCCGAAGGGAAGACGCTCAAATACGCCTTTGCTATGCCGAGGTCTGGGCTCACCCTTACTATGCTCACCGACACCATTATGCCACGCGTCTCCTTTGCCAATTTGAGCAGTATATCACTGAGTTCCTTCTGTATGAGACGTGAAATCTTATTCTGTCTTGTACTGTCCATATATATTATCTTTACTCGTTACTTCTTTCGTATTATCGTAAGGCCGTCGCGCAAAGGGAGCATCACAACTTCCACCCTATCGTCATTCCTTACCAAGTCATTAAATGCCCTTACCCCGTTCGTCTGTGCGTCCTGTCTTTCCGGTTCAATGACATGCCCGTCCCATAAGGTATTGTCGGCCAGAATCCAGCCTCCGTCATTGAGGTACTCCATTGCCAGCTCATAATACTTTATGTACTCACGCTTATTGCCGTCCATGAACACCATATCGAAACGCTCACCCATTCTTGGCACAATCTCAAGCACATCGCCTATAATGAATTCCACTTTGGAGGCATGTTCGGACCCCTCTATCCAACGACGGGTAAAATCCTCCAGTTCGTCCTCTACCTCAAAAGTTATTACCTTGGAACCTTCATCAAGCCCCTCGGCCATGCACAACGCCGAATATCCTGTAAAGGTACCTATCTCAAGGATGCGCTTAGGGCGTATCATCTTGACGATAAACTTCAGCAAGCGGCCTTGTATGTGCCCCGAAGCCATTTGAGGAGCAAGTATCTCGACATGAGTCGCACGGAAAAGACGGTACAAGTAGTCACCCTCAGGGCTGCTGTGGGCGACTATGTAATCATCAAGAGGTGTTGTAAGGCTCATAACAAACGGATAGGTTCTGAGCGCGAAGATACAACAATTTGGGCTAATAATCAATTATTGGCCAACCGAGCTCCTTATGAAATCCGCGCATTCCTCATAAACTTTTCAGGTTCATCTTTTTTTTCTATTTTCGCAGAAGAAAAGGAAATGCAATAATGAACACGGGAAACGGCAGAATAGGGAACATGAATTCACCTCAAATGAGGTTCAGGATGTACCTGCAGCTAGAAAAGGCATTACAGCCAAACAGCGTGGAAGCATATCTGGGTGATATTGACAAGCTTTTTAATTATTTGGGACAGGAGAACAGCAGATTGGTTACAGCGACGCTCGACGACTTACGGAATTTCCTTGTCACGCTTGCCGATATAGGCATACATGCACGTTCGCAGGCCAGAATAATGTCATCACTACGGGCCTTCTATGGATTCCTGAAGCTTGACAGCTTTATTGATAACGACCCCACAAGGCTTCTGGAATCGCCAAAGACCGCAATGCGGCTGCCCGACGTACTCACCATTCAAGAGATTGACGATATCATCAATGTGATTGACCTCTCAAAGAAAGAGGGGCAACGCAACAGAGCCATGATTGAAGTGCTCTACAGCTGTGGACTGCGTGTATCGGAACTGTGCGGACTGCGAATGTCCGACCTTTACAAGGACGAGCAGTTCATACGTGTCACCGGAAAGGGCGACAAACAGCGGCTTGTGCCCATATCACCGCGTGCCATAGCTGAACTTGAAGCATACTTCACCGACCGTAGCTTCATCAATATCAAGCCTGGGTATGAGGACTATGTGTTCATTAGCGAAAGACTGAAGAAACCGCTTTCGCGCATAATGGTCTTCCACATAATAAAGCAGCTTGTTGCAGAAGCCGGAATAAAAAAGAATGTAAGCCCGCACACATTCCGTCACTCATTTGCCACCCATTTGCTTGAGGGAGGAGCAAACCTGCGTGTAATACAAGCCATGTTAGGGCACGAAAGCATTGCTACAACAGAGATATATGCACATATTGACCGTACACGAATGAGAGAGGAGATTATCATGCACCACCCACGTAACAGAACAATAGGGCATGCATGCAATTATTTAAAAAAAATATAAAATATTTATTAGCATTATAAATATATTTTGCCAATTGGATTTGTAAGATTAACTTTGTAACATAATACCAGAATAAAATATAAAGTAGTATCTATGTTGAAAAAGTTTTATTTATTGCTAACTGTTGCAGCAACTGTAATATTGGGTTCCTGCAGTTCCAGAATGGGCGAAATGAAATCGGAGTTCTTCACAGTAACTCCAAGTATCCTTGAAGTCATTGGAAGCGAGATTCCTGTCACAATCGACGGCAAGTTCCCGGCAAAATTCTTCAATAAGAAATCGGTGCTTACAATAACTCCGGTACTCAAGTACGATGGCGGCGAGGCTGTTGCAGAATCAATGACATTCCAAGGCTCTAAGGTCCGTGGCAATGACCGCACCATCTCTTATGAGAACGGGGGAACATTCAAGATGAAGATGACATTCGATTACGTTCCCGAAATGGAGAAATCAGAACTGTTTCTTCGCTTTACAGTAAATGCAGGAAACAAGATATACACACTGCCTGAGGTAAAGGTCGCAGACGGTTGCATCGCGACATCACAGCTTTACCGCCAGACAGCAGCCAGTGCAAACATCGCAATTGGCGAGGATGCTTTCCAACGTGTAATAAAGCAAGCCAAGGAGGCAAACATCATGTTCCTTATACAGCAGACAAACCTGCGTTCTTCAGAGTTGAACTCTACAGAAATGAAGGAACTTACAGCAGCACTTGCCGACGTAGCACAGGACTATGAGAACAAAGTGCTCGAAGATATCCAGGTATCGGCATACGCATCACCAGACGGCGGATATCTTCTTAACGACGGCATTGCCACCAGCCGTGGCGACAATGCTGCAAAGCATATGAAGAGCGAAATGAAAAAGGCAAAGCTCGACGGCTTTGTTGACAACAGATATACAGCCGAAGACTGGCAAGGATTCCAGGAACTCGTTTCAAGATCAAATCTTCCTGACAAGGAGCTTATTTTGCGAGTACTCTCTATGTACGATGACCCAGAAGAAAGAGAAGAGCAGATAAAGAACATCTCTTCGGTTTACGGCGAACTTGCAGACGAGATTCTCCCCAAACTCCGTAGAGCGCGTATCACGCTCAACTACCAGCTTATCGGACGCTCTGACGACCAGATTATTGAGCAATATACTGCAAACCCAAGAGAACTGACACTTGAGGAGATTCTTTACGCATCAATACTTACCGATGATGCATCAAAGAAGGAGGAGATATTCAAGACTGCAGTCAAGATTTATCCTAACGACTACCGTGCATACAATAACCTCGGCGTACTTGCTTATGAAAAGGGCGACTACGAAACTGCAAAAAGCTACTTCAATGCAGCAGCCAAGGCTGACGGTTCTGCTCCTGAAGTAAAGATAAACCTCGGTTACATGGAACTTCTTGAAGGCAATGTTGCAGGTGCCGATTCGAACATCACAATGGGCGCTGACTCAAAAGCAGGAGACGAGGCTCTCGGAAACCTCTACATAGCCCAGGGCGAATATAGTCGTGCAGCAGCTAAGCTGAAGGGCAGCAACACAAACAGCGCTGCATTGGCCCAGCTCCTCAACAAAGATTACAGCAGTTCACGCAGTACATTGGAGAGCATTAAAGAACCAAACGCCATGACATATTACATCAAGGCTGTACTCGGTGCGAGAACCGCAAACGTATCACTGCTGTACGACGGACTGAAAAATGCAGTAAAGCTTGACCCATCAATGGCAAAGAAGGCTGCAAGCGACCTTGAGTTCTTCAAGTATGCACAAGACGCCACATTCCAGAATATCATAAAGTAACCCAGTGGGTACTTCTAACATAAGCGAGCAAGTTGCGATGCTTGCGCTCTCAAGAGTGCAGGTAACGCAACTTGTTCTTATTCGTGAACTCATCGGCATCGCCGGTAGCGCAAAGACTCTGCTTGACAATGCAGGCAACATACAGGATATCCTGCCCGAAGCGAGCCCCAAGCTGTCGGTAATCCTTGCAGACAAGTCGCTCACCGAACTTGCCGAAAGAGAAATGGAGTTCATCGAGAAGAACGGCATCAGGCTAATTTGTATGGGAGACGAGGCATATCCTTACCGCCTTGCAGAATGCGCTGACGCGCCATTGGTTCTGCATTCAATGGGAAATGCCGACCTCAACGCCAAGCATATCGTATCAATTGTAGGCACTCGCCATGCAAGCGAATACGGGAAGGAACTATGTGCCAACTTCGTTGCAGACCTCGCAAAGTTCGTACCGGACACCCTCATCGTAAGCGGGCTGGCATACGGCATCGACATTTGCGCACACCGCGCAGCATTGAAAGAGGGACTCCTCACCATAGGAGTACTAGCCCACGGTCTTGACCGTATTTACCCGAATTCACACCGTTCTACAGCAAAGAGCATGCTTGAAAACGGTGGATTGCTGACAGAGTTCATGAGCGGCACGAACCCTTTTCCGCAATTCTTCGTACAACGAAACAGAATTGTTGCCGGAATGGCCGATGCTACAGTAGTTGTAGAATCGGCATCCAAAGGCGGTTCTTTAATCACGGCATCGCTGACCAATAGCTACGCACGTGATTGCTTTGCTTTCCCTGGCAGAATAAACGACCGTTACTCGCAAGGATGCAACGAACTTGTCAGCAGGAACAAGGCGGCACTCATCACATCGGCCTACGACTTTGTAGAGGCCATGAACTGGGAGACAGCAACGACTAAAGGCACAACCGATATACAAACAGAACTCTTTCCAGAGCTGTCCCAGGAAGAAAAAGCAATAATTGCATTGCTGCGTGAAAACAGCGACGGACTGCAGGTAAACCAACTGACAGTTGCGCTGGACATTCCTATAAACAAACTGCTGCCGTTGCTCTTCGAAATGGAGATGAAGGGCTATGTGAAAGCTGTCGCAGGAGGATGCTACAGAGCTATAATAATGTAAGACTACATTACATTATCTTTTAACTTCTCCATATTCAATTCAAGGATAGTTGCATCGATGTCCTCACCGGGAGTCCTGAAATCATTAATCCACCATCTGCCAACAATTTTCTGCATATACAGAAAGAACTCTTGGGGTGTTGCTCCTGCTATAATCAGTTTTATCGCTAAAAACAAAACGCTGCAACATTTTACTCGTCTTTCGTTTAGCAACCATAAAAAATATCATTATCTTCGCATAAGAATATGTTTTGATTTTACTGGATGAAAGAATTTGTTATATCTACAACTAAGAAAGAGACAGCCATTCTTGTGGGCCTCATAACCTCTACGCAGAACGAGCGCAAGACAAACGAATATCTCGATGAGCTTGAGTTTCTTGCACAGACTGCAGGTGCTGAGGTGGTGAAACGCTTTACACAACGTATAGACCACCCTCACCCTGTAACATATGTGGGCACCGGAAAACTCACAGAGATAGCTGAATACATCGAAATGCTCAAGGACAGCGACGATGAGATAGGAATGGTAATTTTCGACGACGAACTGTCGGCCAAGCAGCTGCGCAACATCGAAAAGGAACTGAAGATAAAGATTCTTGACCGTACATCGCTTATTCTTGATATCTTTGCCATGCGCGCACAAACTGCACATGCCAAGGTGCAGGTTGAGCTTGCGCAATACAAATACATGCTACCCCGTTTGCAACGTCTATGGACCCACCTTGAGCGACAGGGCGGAGGTTCGGGCAGCGGAAGCGGAAAAGGCGGAAGCGTAGGATTGCGCGGACCTGGTGAAACTCAGCTGGAGATGGACCGCCGTATTATCCTCGGACGCATGTCTCTTCTAAAGGAACAGCTTTCGCAGATTGACCGTCAGAAGAGCATACAGCGCAAGAACCGCGGACGACTGATAAGGGTTGCACTGGTCGGTTACACCAATGTGGGAAAATCGACACTCATGAACCTGCTTGCAAAAAGTGAGGTGTTCGCCGAAAACAAGCTGTTTGCCACACTCGACACAACGGTAAGAAAGGTAATTATAGAAAACCTGCCGTTCCTGCTTTCGGACACGGTAGGTTTCATACGCAAGCTTCCTACAGACCTTGTGGAGTCGTTCAAATCGACACTCGACGAGGTACGTGAAGCCGATCTGCTGCTGCATGTTGTCGATGTATCACACCCCGAATTCGAAGAGCAGATAGCAGTAGTAGAGAAGACACTTGCCGACCTTAACTGCGGCGACAAACCTATAATGGTGATATTCAACAAAATTGACGCGTTCACATACGTTCAGAAGGAGGAAGATGACCTCACGCCAAAGACACGAGAGAATATCAC
>JAEIGA010014823.1_pt1 | contig 11865 bp, 13 predicted proteins | sample 9270691 | NCBI WGS metagenome assembly JAEIGA01 (sample SAMN17057246, study PRJNA624740) | gut metagenome | biome: biome; isolation source: fecal sample | host: Bos grunniens | place: China: Xizang | collected 2019
GTAAATCACAAAAACTTACATTTGTCAATATGGCAAATTGCACAAAAATCAAACTGAACACATAAAAGTTATTGTGCAATTTGACGAAAGAAAAACCTTGTCAAGTACTTTTTCAAGTACAATTACAATTTCGGCATTTTGCACAATCCGGACATACATAATTTTGTGCAATTTTCCGATAGTGTATTATTTACTATATAATGTTATAATAAAGTTCCAATTAAATAATACAAAGTTAACATTTTACGTTTACGAAAGAATTTAGTCGAAACGCCCTTAAGGGCGTCCGTATAAGATGGCAACTTATACGCTGACGATGACAAGCCAAAAATACTATAGGAAGGAGCTATAACAAGCCTATGAGATTGTGGCAACTTACAATTGAATATTGCGACGGGTCAAAAGAAAGACTACACGACCCCGACCCATATTATTTATTATTTTATTGTTTCACTGCATTCAATAATAATCCTAGGGTCAAAAAGTTAAAGTTACGTACTGTTAAAGTTAAAAGAAAGTAAGAGGTGCATGTTATGAAAACATTACATTATTTAGTTAACGGAGTTTTAGTTTTTAGAGGTAGTTTGAACGACAAGACGGCAGGTTACGACAAGGACACTAAGGAGTGTTTCAGATTTAGTATTAAAGAGCCATCTTTTAAGAATAGTAAGGGCGACAAAGATTTAAAAGAATTGACAAGTGAGTATGACCCTAAAGACAGATTTACACCTAAATGGGTAAAAGATTTCATTGAAAACGGCACTAAACCCGAATATATTAATTTCAAGTCACAATTTCCTCTTGTATGTCGCGAACGTACTGACAAGGGCGACATTGAAATTGATAGAAGTGAGGTTATAAGCGGTGCTAAGGGATGGTTAAGTCTTACACTTAAGAGTGACGAAAACGGAACGGCACTTTATAGCGGTCAATTTCTTATGATAGAAAATGGTAAGTTATTTAACCCATTTGAGGAAGTATAAAATAACAATTTTAATAGGAATGTTTCACGTGAAACATTCCTATTTTTTAGAAAGTGAGGTATAATATGGAAGAAAAATGCATTTTCAGAAGAACGTCGAAAACCTGCAACGCTTTACGTGTTAAGGATTGCGAAAATTGTAGTTTTTATAAATCAACTAAAGATTATAAAAAATACTACTATTTAGATAATAACGGACAAAAACAAGTAGGAGTGAAAGAGAGGTAATTTATTATGATAAGCGCACATTCTATTAAAATGACAATGCAAAAAGCAAGAAGAAGAATAGGAAGTTTCATAAAATCTTTTAAGACGGGAAAACTCGACAAAAATAAAACAACTACATATACGGATATGCAATCATATCTTAAATCAAGTAATAAAAAGTTTAGGCGTTATAATAGAAAGATAGGAGCATATGAGCCAATTATACCACGTGGTAAACTTAAACAAAGTGATGAATTTGAACAATTTGTTTTAGACATTAATCAGTATATGAACGAAACAAGAACGCCAAAAGAAGAAATAGAACGCAAGGAGTTTAAAAAAGAGTGGAATTTGTCGGATGATATTTTAAACTTAATGGATATACAATCAATTGATTATTCGGAGTATTCAAGCGATAGTGAAAATGCTAAACAATTACATCTTGATAATGCTATGGGTCAATATGACATTGATTTAAACGACGTCGAACAAATGCGGAAGATTAGACAAATATCTAATAATATCCAAAATTACGATATTAAGGACATATACGACGCGGTATTTTCCATTAAAAATACTAAAGAAAGTGGGGCGGTGTTTAATGAAATATAGCGCTATAGAAGACATAAATTTTAACCACCATTTTAAGGGTCGTTTAGATATTCCGACATTTAATATTAAAGCAGGTAAAGAAACACGCAGGTTTTTAAATTGTGCATTTGCTATTGATATTGAAACAACTTCTTGTATAGATGATAACGGACGTGAGGTTGCGTTCCCGTGGTCTTATCAAATAGGAATTAATGGGGAATGTTTTATTACTTCTGATTATAAGACATTTTACGATTTTATAAATCGTTTAAATGAGTGGTTGCTAAATCAAGATTTATATATCCATTGTACTATACACAATTTACCCTATGAGTTTACATTTTTTAGTGGGTTTCTTAATTTTAGTGATGTATTCGCAAAAGAAAATGGAAAACCCCTTGTATGTTATTGTGGAAATATACGTTTTATAGACACATATCAGATAAGCGGTCTAAGTCTTGAAAAGTTAAGTAAAAATTACACTAAAACTAAAAAGATAAAAGACCTCAACTATAAAACGTGGCGCTGTCCTCAAATGCTCAAATTTTTAACGGAAGAAGAACAACGTTATATAATAGATGATGTGATTATACTTAATGAATATTGGAATAGTAACGAGATACAACGCTACATAAAAAAGCAGGGTTACACAAAAATTCCTTTAACCAATACCGCAAAAGTTAGAATGATGTTATATAATAGCGTTGATAGTAAAACCCGTAAAGAAATAGTTGATAAACTTGCGTCAATTTTTCCAACTTTAGATATATATCAAATGTTATTACGTGGTTTTTCGGGTGGCGTTGTAAAGTCTAATCCGCGATATACTGATATAGTTTTAAATGACGTTGGTCAAGTTGATTTGACATCATCTTACCCTGCTAGTCTATTCAAAAATTTTTACCCCGTGTCACAATTTATTGATTGTGATGTTAAGCGTTTAGAGGAATTCGAGCAGGGTTTTAATTATATGGTGGACGTTGAACTATTTAACATTAAATCAATTAAACCAATGCGCACATTATCATTATCAAAATGCATTGATTTTAAAAACACTAAAATTGACAACGGACGAATTATAAGCGCGGATTATATCAAGATTACATTGACGGACATTGATTTTAAATACTTGTTTAAATTTTATGATTTTAAGTATAATATAACAAGATGTATAAAAGCGAAATCGGGGCGACTTCCTCATTATTTCATTAATGTTATGGTTGATTTGTACAAGACAAAAAACGAATTGAAACCACTATACGAAAAAGACCCGACGTTAAAAGCTGAATACTTAAATAGTAAAGGTATGCTTAATAGTATCTATGGAATGTGTGTTTATAAGGACAAACCCGTTAATTATACTTATAATAATGGTAAGTGGGATATTGATTTAAATGACAACTATCATAAGTTCAATAAACAATCTCTACTTACTTTTGCGTGGGGTGTTTGGTGTAGTGCCTATAGTCGGGGTGCATTGTATGATGGCATATTAATATGCGGTGATGATATAATATATAGTGATACCGACTCTTGTAAATTTCTAAATAAAGATAAACATATACAAGCGTTTAATAATTGGAATTTGTTAAACGATAGGAAAGTTAGGAGCGCTTGTGCTTATTATGGTATTGATTATAGTATAATGGCGGGTATTGGTCGTTATGATTTCGAGCCAATGGTTGCAGAATTTAAAACGTTAGGCTCAAAAAGATATATCCACGACGGACATATCACTATAAGCGGAATAAGTGACAAGGCATTTCAAGAATATTGCAAAAAGTTAGGTAAAAAACCGATAGATTGTTTTTATGATGGTTTTTCAATTCCTAAAGAGTATACAATGAAAAACACGTCAAAATACTATATTAACAATGATAATCCATACATCTATAAATATCAGTATAACGGGGTTAAGTACGAATTGCCTATAGTTAATTATATCTATATGTGTGACGCTCCATGGTCTATGAGCCTATCAAAAGATTATAGAAACTTGTTATTATTATTACATAATGTTTCACGTGAAACATTAGAAAGTGAGGTTTAATATGAATTTTGAAAAATACAATGATAGAAGAATGAGAGTTTTAAACTCAATACCAAAACGCTTTTTTAAAAACCACTATAACCCGCTAGACGTTCTTAAAAAGGGTTCGAGTTATTCATTAATTATAGCGTTAAGAAATAACGGAAAATCAACCGCGATGTTAATTTTAATACTATACGCGTGGCAATATTTCGAGTATCCATCTTGTTGGTTAAGGCGACGTAAGGAGAGTTTAACATCACGACACATCGGTACAATGTTTGATAAAGCATTTTCAATAGTGCCAAACAAAAAGAAGTATGACGGCTATCAATTAAAAAACGGGGCGTTTTGTGGTTATTGGCTACGGGAAAAAGGGAAGAAAGAATATGACAAACCATTTTGTTATACACATAGTTTAAGCGCACAAGAAACACAAAAAGGTACAAAAGACATACCGAATTTGCTATTTATTGTTTTCGATGAATTTATGTCACGTGATGTATACCTTCAAAATGAATTTGTTGTTTTTGTAAACGCACTTTCTACTGTTTTCCGTGAATGTTACGACGCTAGTATTGTTATGTTAGGTAATCCTGTATCGTGGGCGTGTCCGTATTTTGACGAGATGGGAATTAAAAAAGTACGTGACATTAAGCAAGGTACAATTAAACTATACAAGGCAAGTAATAGCGACACCTCTATCGCGCTTGAAATATGCGGAGAAAATCAGCGAAACAGTAAAACGGATATTATCAACAACCGATTTTTTGGTTTTGAAAATAACCAAATTGAGAGTATAAGGACGGGCGCGTGGGAGTTACCCTTTTATCCCCATCTAACTAAAGATAATAGAAATGATGTTATATTAGATAGGTCGGTGTATATCCGCTATGATAATGAATTATATTGTATAGAAATAAGAACGCACGATAATAATTTATATTGTTACGTAAGACCGCATACAACCGAATTTGATATTGACGATATAAGAGTTAAGCGCGTATACGTACAAACGCAAAACAACGGCATTTTTCACAACAAAGAACGCAACCGATTAATAGTAGGCGATAAGATAGACCAAATAATATGGGGATTATATAAAAGCAACAAGATGTTTTATTCTTCTAATATGACGGGCGAAACAGTACGACTTGCATTAATAGATTTATTGTCAAGTAAAACTACTTGACAAAATAATTAAATATATTTATTATATAATCAGAATGTTTCACGTGAAACATTCTGATTTCTTGTTTTTAAATTTGCAAATTTTAAAGAAAGTGAGGTAAAAAATTATGGCGTTTGGAAATGCGACAAAAGGTTATGTCAAAAAACATAGCGGTGGCGGTGGCGGTACAACTAACTATAGTGAGTTGACAAACAAACCGCAGATTAACGGCGTTACGCTAGATGGAAACAAAACAAGCGAACAATTAAACATCACGGCATCTTTAACACTAACAGAATGTACAACTGATTATGACGAAAGATATAGACGTTTTTATATTCCAAAAACGGCAAAATTACTTTCGTTTATTGGTGTTAATAATCAATATAACGATAATTATAGAACCCCGTTTATATTATCAATTAACGAAATTGAAACCGCATTAACTAATAATTATAGTTTTTATTTGCCTTGTTACAATACAAACGGCAATGCAACTATTACGGCAAATGAAGACTACTATATTTTAACTTATGATTATGTAAGTTATGATTTTAGAATTCGTGATGTATTTTATATTTAAGAAAGAGAGGTAATTTATTATGACAGTAGAAAGTGTAAAAAATTTAACAATTAATGCAATTGCGCAGGTGTTAGGAACAAATTATATGACGCAAGAAGATGGGTCAATTGCTCCACTTGATAATGCAAAACTTATCGACGTTGGTAAAACAATCGAGAATATGGAGCAGGGCGTCGAAAACTTCACAAAGTCTATGTTAGACCAATTAGCAAAGATTTATATTGTGTCGGATAAATACAAAACCGATTTGCCCGACATTTTCGTAGACTCTTTTGAGTGGGGCGGTTTTATTGAGGTAGTTAATTTTGACCTTGCTACAGTAATTGACGACCCAATGTTTAACTTGATAGATGGGCAGTCATACGCAGATATTGAACACACATTCTATCAACCTAAAGTTAATGTTAAGTTGTTTACAGAGCGTAAGAGCGTAGCAGTTCCGTGGTCTATTGGACGTGAGCAGGTAATGACCGCGTTTAAGGGTCTTGACGAAATGAACACATTTATTAGTGGACTTAATGTTAATATCGAAAACACTTACAATGTTATTCTTGAAACTTATACACATATTCTTGTATCAAGTGCGGTTGCTATTTCTGACAAGGCTATTAATACTAGTGTTCATCTTGTAACAGAATACAACGCGGAAACGGGAAATACAGAAACAGACCCTACTACACTTTTACAAGATGAAAGTTTCCTAGCGTGGGTATCAAGACGTATCAAAGATATTAGACGTAATATTACAAAAATGACACGTTCATTTAATGATGGCTCTTGTAATACCTTTACTCCCGTTGGTAAGGATAAATTAATTCTAATTGGAAAATTTGTTGACGCTATCAAGTTTAATTTGCGCGCGGACACTTACCACGAAGATTTAGTTGGTTTCGGTGATTACGACGAGTTAGCATTTTGGCAGGGACACTACACGTCAGAAGAAGGCGAAACACCTACAAACTTCACTTTTAACGATGTAACTACAATTGCGGTTAAAGGTGATAGTGATGATAAGCTAGGAATTGGCACAAGTGACGTTACAATTAATAATTGTGTCGGTCTTATCTATGATAAGCGTGGCATTGGTCTTTGTCCTTTTAAAACAAAGATTACAAGTAATTATACCGCTAGTGCTGATTTTACATCATATTGGCGCCACTTGTTACTCAATTATATGGTCAATTCATCGTTTAATATGGTTGCTCTTATTATGGATTAATAATTTTATATGGTGGACTTTAGAGTCCACCATTTTTTTAACTAATGTTTCACGTGAAACATAAGAAAGTGAGGACAAACAATGGTATATGAATGTAAACAACAAAAAATAATATATAATGACATTGAAAGTCCATTTAGATATATAAAATGTGATGATGATATGATAAACGCGTTATGGGGATTAGCGTTTCCTTCATCACATTTTTACGATACACCCGAAGAAGCTTTACATACATTAAAAACAATATGTCCTATTGTAGAAGTAACAACGGGTTCATATGGTGGACAAAATCGCAATACACATTTTGGTAATACTAGGACTATGTATAATGAAGATAAATTTTATTATGTAGGCGATTATTACGGAACACAAGGCGACATAATAAATATGAATGGTAAAATCTATAATGCAGATAGAAGTAGATACGTGGATTATACATCGACTAGTGTTAATAATTTATATGACGCTAACACAGACGAACACATAGCGGGTAGTTATTCATTATTTAATGATGTTGCACTATTTAATAATATAGGCGGTAGTAGTTTGTTTATTGGCGATACTATGCTAATAAATGTTAGTATTATATATGGTGAAACAACCCCGAATAGTGGTTTTACTATCCAAACATCATTAAGATATGATATAGAAAACCACATTATTACTAACTTTTTCGACGGCATAACCCCGACTGATTACACAGATTATGACGACCCCGAAGACCCGTATTTATACGATAGTGCGGACGACGACGGCGGGCAAGGAACTAATCAGAATTGGACACCCGACAACATAAGCGAAAGAGATTTACCCGACAACTTTTATAGTAATAGTGGGTTAATGAAAGTATTAACCCCTACACCATCGGAATTAAGCGCTTTTTCTAGTTACTTATGGGGAAATACTTTTGATATTAGTAGTTTTAAAAAAATTGTTAATAATCCGTTTGATTTAATTTTAGGTTTTCAATATCTACCATTTAAGACAGTAGACGCAGGCACGACCCCTATTAATGTGGGTAATATCGCAGGTGCTACAACGGGTTTACATATGACATACCCAACCCACGAAAATTATAAACATAGTTTTGGTCAATTAAACTTGTCTAAAATGGAAGAAAAATTCCTTGATTATTCACCATACTGTAAAATGTCGATACATTTACCATTTATAGGCACTCAACAAATTGACCCCGATTTAATTAGAAAGTCGTCGCCCGTCGAGTTGATATATAAATATAATATTGTGACGGGAACAATAGTAGCATACTTAAAAGGTAAAATTGACGGACAAAACGGGGTTTTATATGAGTGGGTCGGTAACTGTAATAATACTTTACCCGTTGCAAGTAATGACTATTCTAATAGTATTAGCGGTATGTTTTCTATGATTACGGGCGCAGTAAGTGGAGCAGTCGCAGGCGGTAGCGTTGGCGGTGGCGTTGGCGCTAGTGTTGGCGCGGTTACGGGTGCGGTTGGCTCTTTAAATGTTGCCGATATGAAACCAACCATCACAACACAAGGAAGTATTGGCGGTAATGGTGCAGTTTTAAATGCAAGTAATGACGCTTTTATCATAACAGAACAACAACGCCTAAGTGTAGCGACTAATCCTAAAGGTCATAAACATTTAATGGGATATCCTAAAAATAAGGGCGGACAAATTAAGGACAGTTTAGGATATAACAATATTAAAGCGTGTCGAATGGCGTGTGATTATGCTATGAGTGAGGAATTACAAGAAATAACCGACATTTTAACGACGGGTTATATTTATGGCGACGTTGTAAGTGGCGTTAATTCTAAACCATCACGCCCTAGTGGTAATAATGTTGCGGTTGCACTTTATCAGAATAGTTCTTCTAATATTAGAATTGATAAAGATTTAAAACACTTACATACATATGATTGTGTTTTAAAAGAAAACACAAGTATTATCAATCCTACTATAAGACTAAAGGCGACCGATGTAAACGTATTAAAAGGCAATTACTGTTACATTCCAAAATTTAATAGGTTTTATTATATCAATAACGTAACTAATATTAATGCTGATACGTGGGAATTGTCACTACACGTTGACGTTTTAATGACATTTCGTGATGATATAGAAACGCGCCACGTTGTTTTTAATCATAGTGAAAGTGGATTTAATCTCTATCTTAACGACGGGTCTTTACAAATGGATAGCAGACCTAAAATCACGTGGGATAAATTCCCGAATAGTTTAACAAACGACGGGCGTTATGTGTTACTATTAGCCGGAGCATAAAAAGAAAGTGAGGTAATAAATTATGTATGATTTTTATTTTAAAATGTGGAACGATAGGAAGGAACGCGTTAAACACAAACAATTAAATTTTGCTTATTATTTTGAATTGCTAGAAAAATTGATTAATTGTTTTGATTACGAAAACACGCCCGACGGCATAGACGAAACATTTCTAGAAATGTATTTATTAATGAATGGTACGGCAGGGATTACGAAATCGAGCCTAGATGATAAATACGTTTGTTTTGCAGGCTCTTATTGTGGCGATTTAAACGAATACGGAATTGGTAAAAGTTACGTCGGGGCAACGTGTGGTTCTTCATATGAATATGAAATAGACAAAGGCGGTGTTGTCGGATTAAATAACCGACTTCGCACGGGGCGTAATAACTTACTAGATAGATATAGTGGTCTATTAGCAAACATTGAAGAGAGTATGAACGTGGGCATTATAAACACGCGATTACTTGATATTATTGAATGTAGCGACGAAAAAGACGTTAATCAGATACAATCAATAAATGAACAACTTAAACGTGGGGAATTAACCGCGGTTTCTTCTAAGATGATATCAATATTTGACGAAAATAACCCACGCTTTAAAAAGTTAGATATTAACGATAAAAACGGAGTTGAAAAACTACAGTATTACTCACGATTTTATGAGGATACGTTAAAACGTTTATGGTTAGAAAGTGGCATTGAAATTACAAATAAAGATAAATCAGCACAAGTTAATGTTGAAGAATTGCATAGTTTTACTAATTATTCAAGAATAACTATAGAGGATATGTTAAAATGTCGAGAAAATATGTGTAATGATTTTAATGCGCTTTATGGCACGGAATGGAGCGTTAAACTAAATCATTTATTTGACAATGTTTCAAGTGAAGAAGATGGAGTTTTAAACGATGTTTCACGTGAAACATTGACCGAAACAGAAACAGAAGAAACCAAAGAAACAGAAATAAAAGAAAGTGAGGTAAAATAAAATGGAAATTTACAACGAAATCACAAATCTAATTTCTAGCGTCGGTTTTCCTATCGTGGCGTGTATCTTTCTATATAAGCAAAATTGCAACCTACACGACACACATAAAAGTGAGATTGACACGCTAAAAAGTGTTATTGAAAATAATACGTTAAGTGTTACTAAAATGTACGAAAAATTAGACGCACTTGTGGACGTTTTGAAAGTGAGGTATAAAAACAATGAAGATAATTAAGAACGCTAAAAAGTACCTAGGTGTTATTGAAGGAAGTAAGAAACATAAAGAAATTATAGACGGGTATAATAAAATTAAACCATTACCGCAGGGATACAAAGTTAAATACACGGACCAATGGTGTGCGACGTTTGTATCTTACATTGCTAGTTTATCCGATATGGTTAAATTTCCGTTTGAATGCAGTGTGCCTAGAATGTGGGAAAAAGCAAAGAAAAACAAACAGACCACGACGACGCCTAAAAAGGGTTATTTAATTATATATGATTGGAATAACAACAAAAGTTTAGACCACGTGGGAATAGTTGAAAGTGTAAAAGGTCAAGTAATAACAACTATCGAAGGGAATTACTCCGATAGTGTTAAACGTAGAAAGATACTTAAAACATCATCTTGTATCTATGGTTATATTAAAACTAAAGAAAGTGAGGTAAAATGATATGAAATGTTTTTCAATCTTAGACGTACTAAAAACTTTAACGACTAAAACTTTTAATTTTAGTGATGAAACCTCTATAACATTTAACACAAATGATTTTGTAAATTACTTACGTTGGAAGTGTAACGAGTTACCATATTATGACGACGGGGAATTAAAATTTTATGACGCGGAACACTCTTTTAATTTGTTATGGTCTACTTTTAACGAGAATACGCGCGATAATTTTACACGCATTAAAGACGCTATGGGTCTTGAATACGAAGTAATAGACAACTATAACGGAATAACTGAGAGTACAACAACCGATACTTTCGATAATATTGATAGTTTAGGGTTTATTAATCGCGCTGATACAACGACATTAAATAATAGTGATACATTATCATTTACAAATAGAAACGATACAAGAACACTAAATACATCGACTAGTGAAACAAGCGACGCGAACGACCCGAAAACCACGACAACCCGTATTAATGAGCATAAATCAACAAGCCATTATACAAGTGGGTATAATAGCGATAGCGCGGTATTTGAATATGAAGATGTGACAACAAGTGACGCAGTGGACGAACACGGAAACCCTCTTAACGATAGTGAAGTAGTGGAAAGTGGAACAATGACGACAAGTGATAGTGGAACTATAACAGACGCTAAGGCAGGAAGTGAAACAACGGCGCATAGTGGAACTATAACCGACGCTAAGACGGGAACAGAACAAACAAGCCACACGGGAACTATTACTCACGAATACGAGGAACACAAACACGGAAACATCGGCGTAATGACCACACAGAGTATGTTACGTGAGGAGTATTTGCTAAGATTACAATATAAATTAAAACCACTTATTATAAAGTCATTTCTTGACGAGTATTTTTATTTATAATATAATCAAGTTGCAACTATTAACGTTGCACCCTCTAACCAATATGCAAGAAAGACGCGCGTAATTTTACGCGTGTTTTTCTTTTGTGCAAATTGCACAAAACCGGTTATACAAAATGCCGAAATTGTAATTGTACTTGAAAAAGTACTTGACAAGGTTTTTCTTTCGTCAAATTGCACAATAACTTTTATGTGTTCAGTTTGATTTTTGTGCAATTTGCCATATTGACAAATGTAAGTTTTTGTGATTTAC
>JAEIGA010014824.1_pt1 | contig 11865 bp, 11 predicted proteins | sample 9270691 | NCBI WGS metagenome assembly JAEIGA01 (sample SAMN17057246, study PRJNA624740) | gut metagenome | biome: biome; isolation source: fecal sample | host: Bos grunniens | place: China: Xizang | collected 2019
ATAAAATAACAAGACTTCCCGTAAGGTTTGCAGACAACACGCCCACAGGTGAGATTTTGTCACGAATGATGGGGGACGTATCTAATATGTCCGCGCCTATTTACGATATTATTTACACAATAATAGATGGATTTGTTAAACTTATAGGTCTTTCAATTATTATATTTTTAATTAATCCTTTATTGTCGTCGGTAATAGTTTGCGTCATTCCCGCGTCGGTTATTTTAGCGTCGGTGTTGTCGTCAAAAAGCGAAAAGTTATACAACTTAGCGCGAGCAAAACACGGTCAAATTTATGCGCTTTGTGAAGAAGATTTTACGGGGTTTGATACCGTAAAGGCGTTTGGGCTTGAAGGCGTGCGCCAAGAAAAATACGACGGACTATGTAAAAAGTACGAAAAGGAAATTCGCCGCGCCGAAAACTTTGCAAAAACCGTACCGCCGTTAATAGCATTTACAAATGCAATAGCTTATATTATAATTTGTATAATAGGGGGCTATATGGCGATTAACGATATATTAAGCGTTGGTATGGTGGTTACTTTGCTACTTTATGCTCAAATGTTTGCAGGCCCGCTTGAAAGTATTGCAACGGGGCTTTCGCAAATTCAAAACACGGTTGCATCCGCGCGCAGAGTTTACGAAATTTTTGATGAAGAAGAAATGGTTGAGAGCGGAGATGATAATCCGCAAATCAATTCTTTTGAAGTTCGCTTTAACGGCGTTAAGTTTTCTTACGATAAAAATAAGCCTTTAATTAAAGATTTAAACTTTAGCGTAAAAGAAGGTCAAAAGGTTGCAATAGTTGGCGCAACGGGGGCGGGCAAAACGACAATAGTAAACTTACTTATGCGCTTTTACGAAATAAACGGCGGTAAGATTTTTGTTGGCGGTAAAGATATTTCAACAATTACAAAAAGGGCGTTAAGATCATACTTTTCAATGGTATTGCAAGACACTTGGTTGTTCAAGGGCAGTATATACGAAAACGTTGCAATCGGTAAAGATGGCGCAAGCCTTAAAGAAGTAGAAAGCGCTTGTGAGCGCGCCCACATAGATGATTATATAAACGGCTTGCCAGATGGTTATAACACCGTTATAAATGAAGAAACAAGCAATATTTCGGGCGGTCAAAAACAGCTTTTAACAATTGCAAGGGCGTATTTATCGGATAGAAAAATACTTATTTTAGATGAAGCAACTTCTAACGTGGATACAAGAACGGAACTTTTAATTCAAAAAAGCATGGATGAGCTTATGAGTGGCAGAACTAGTTTCGTTATTGCGCACAGACTTTCTACAATAGTGAATGCAGATATAATTTTAGTCGTTGATAACGGCGATATAGTAGAACAAGGCACTCATAAAGAGCTACTAGAAAAAGGCGGTTTTTACAGTAAAATTTATTACAGTCAGTACGAAAAAGTATAATTAAAAACTAAACAAAAAATAAAAAAGCGGGTTACAATTTGTAATCCGCTTTTTGTAATAAATATATGCTAATCGCTTTATAGGCCCGCTTTTTATATTGTTTTTATATAAATTCCCCGCTGTTATAAGTTCTTTTAAGGCGGTTTGGCGCGCTTAAAGGTCAGTTATAAAATACGGCAAATAAAGCATGCAAAAATACAGGTTAAAAAGTTTGCAATAAGACTTATTAAAATTGCAGAGCGTATATCTTTAGATTTGCAGGTTGAAAAGTAAATCGTACCTATATAAAACACCGTTTCGCTTGAACCGAATATGCAAGACGCGCATTTTGCAATATAGCTTTCCGCGCCGTAGCTAGAATAAATTTCAGAAAGTAACGCCAAAGAGCCACTTCCTGAAAGGGGTTTTATAATTATAAGCTTTGTAAGCTCTGGCGGTATTTTTAAAATAGTAAGCAAGGGCTTTAAAAGTTTACAAAGCAAATCTGTAAGCCCGCTCACTTCGCAAAGTTCGCTCATTATAAGTACTGTGCAAACATAAGGAAAAATTGATAAAAGTAGGGGTATAACTTCGTTAACTCCACTTATAAAGCAGTCGTAAACACCAACCTTTTTAATAAAAGCGAAGGTAAAGGCAATAAAAATAACAAGTGGTAAAACAAGAATGGAAAGATTCATAATTTACCCCTTACTTCCTTTTTTGTTCTTCTTTAATTTTATATTTTTCGTTAAAAAGAACAAAAAAACGCCCACCGTTGTTGAAAAAATCGTACAAATTAGCGACGGAAGTATTATATTTTCGCTTTCTTTTGCGCCGTAAGAAGAAAGTAGAGCTAAAACGGAAGTGGGGATAAGCTGAATAGAAGTGCAAGATATAATTACCAAAAGCTTTGCGCTTTGCAAGTTGTTTTCTTTTTCTAGTTCGCTACAAGCCGAAATTCCAAGCGGGGTAGCAATCCCGCCAAGTCCAAGCATATTAGCTGCAAGGTTAACCGCGATAGTATTCGTTAGCTTTTCATCTTTGCTTTTAAAAAGCTTTTTAACTGGTTTTGATAATCCCTTGGCTATAAAGCTCGTTATATTCGACCGTTCTAAAAGCTTATAAACTCCAAGCCAAACGCAGTAAATACCAGCAAGTGTAAAAATTAAGGTTAAGCTTTTATTAGCTCCGTTTAACATTGCGGGCAGGGTTTTTTCTGGGGAGTTAAGCAAGCAGAGTATTAGCGAAAGTGCGCAAAGAAAGAAAAAAATACCATTCATACAAAAATAATATGTTTACACACGCCGATATATGTTTTACTTTTTTTTAATTTTATTATATACTTATAATGTATAAGTATGTAATATAGGTCGCAAGTCGACCTGTTGGAGGCACAATGAAACAAAAATATTATATCACTACTGCAATTGCGTATACTTCTTCAAAACCACACGTGGGCAACACTTACGAAGCGGTACTTGCAGATGCAATGGCAAGATTTAAAAGAAGCCAAGGTTATGACGTATTCTTTCAAACGGGTACTGATGAACACGGTCAAAAAATAGAAGAAAAGGCAAAAGCTGCGGGCAAGACTCCCAAGCAGTACGTGGACGAAGTTTCAGACGTAATTAAAAACGTTTGGAACGTTATGAACGTGCAGTATGATAAATTTATAAGAACAACCGATAGCGATCACGAAAAGCAGGTTCAAAAAATCTTCAAAAAGTTCTATGAACAAGGGGATATCTATAAAGGCTCTTACGAAGGTTGGTATTGTACTCCTTGCGAATCTTTCTGGACGGAAAGTCAGCTTGTAGACGGCAAATGTCCCGATTGTGGAAGGGAAGTTAAAAAGGCGCACGAAGAAGCTTACTTCTTCAAGATGAGTAAGTACGCGCCCCAACTAATCGAACATATCAACAATAACCCCGACTTTATCGTTCCCGTTTCAAGAAAGAACGAAATGATGAACAACTTCTTGCTACCCGGTCTCCAAGACTTATGCGTTTCAAGAACTTCTTTCAAGTGGGGTATTCCCGTTGAGTTTGACGATCGCCACGTGGTTTACGTGTGGTTAGACGCTTTAACCAACTATATAACGGGTATCGGTTTTGACGCTGACGGCAATCACGGCGACCTTTACGGAAAATACTGGCCTGCAGATATTCACGTTATTGGTAAGGATATTATTAGATTCCATACCATTTACTGGCCTATTTTCTTAATGGCTATGGGAGAACCATTACCCAAGCAAGTTTTCGGCCATCCTTGGCTATTACAAGAAGGCGGAAAAATGTCTAAATCAAAGGGTAACGTGTTATATGCTGATGATTTAGCGTCTGTGTTTGGCGTTGACGCGGTAAGATATTACTTGCTTACCAGCATGCCTTTTGATAACGACGGTCTTGTTTCTTGGAATATGATGACCGAAAAGATTAACGCCGAACTTGCGAACGTGTACGGCAACTTGGTAAAGAGAACTATTTCAATGACTAACAAATATTTCGGTGGGGTTGTTGAAAAGAGTGGAGTTTGCGAAAGTGTAGACGAAGAATTAAAAGAACTTGCAACGGCTACTTACGGTAAGGTTAGCAAGCTTATGGACGAATGCAAGATTGCAGATGCCGTTTCAGAAATTTTCACGCTTTTACGCAGAGCAAACAAGTATATAGACGAAACCGCTCCTTGGGTACTTGCTAAAGAAGAAAGCACTATGCCAAGACTAAAAGAAGTTATGTATAACTTAACCGAAACAATAGTTATTGCAACTTCTATGCTTTATCCCTTCATGCCCGAAACAAGTGAAAAGGTTGTTTGCGAACTAAACACGACCTTAAGAGATTTTGCAGACCTTAACAAATTTGGTTTATATCCCTGCGGAAACAAGGTTACCGATAATCCACAAACGTTATTTGCTCGTTTAGATATTGCAGAAGTTACTAAAAAGGCGGAAGAAATCGAAGCAAGAAATGCCGTTAAGGAAGAAAAACCTGAAGAAAAGAAGGAAGAAGTTAAAGAAGAATTTAACGAAATCGGCATTGAAGATTTTGCAAAAGTAGCACTTCGCGTTGCTCAAGTTACCGCTTGTGAAAAGGTTGAAAAGAGCGACAAGCTATTAAAGCTTACTCTTGCTTTACCTGGCGAAACAAGAACTGTTGCAAGTGGTATTGCAAAATACTATAAGCCCGAAGAAATGGTTGGTAAAAAGGTTATTTTAGTTGCAAACCTTAAGCCTGCAACCTTGCGCGGTGTTAAGAGTGAAGGTATGATTCTTTGCGCTGAAAAAGATGGGGTTGTAACACTTGTTGAGCCTTCTCCCGATATGCCTATCGGCAGTATCGTAAGATAATGATAGATACTCACGCTCATTTAACTGGTGGTGTATATAGCTCTGTTTGTGAAGTTGTTAATCGCGCTAAAGAAAGTGGTGTAAACAAAATAATAGCCGTTGGGTTTGATGAAGATAGCTCGCGTGAAGCTTGCGATTTATCCAAAACTTATGCGGATATATTTTTCACGGCGGGGGTGCACCCATCTGAATGTAAAAAGGTCGATAATGGTGTTATAGACCGACTTTTACCGCTGTTTAGTAATGAAAAATGCTTGGCGGTTGGCGAAATCGGGCTTGATTATCATTACGGAAAAGATAGTAAAGAAGAGCAAAAGGCGTTATTTAGGGCGCAGTTAGAGCTTGCAATAAAGGTCAATCTTCCAGTAGTTATTCACTCACGCGAAGCAACGCAAGATATGCTTGAAATCTTAAAAGAATACGCAAGCGAATTAAAGAAGGGCTTTTTAATGCATTGTTATTCTGAAAGCGCAGAAAGCGCGCAAGAGTATTTAAAGCTTGGCGCGTATTTTGCATTCGGCGGGGCTATAACCTTTAAGAATGCTAAAAAAGAAGATATTATACGCAGTATTCCGCTAGACCGCTTGCTTTGTGAAACCGATTGTCCGTATATGAGCCCCGTGCCCTATCGCGGTCAAACTAACGAGCCTGCGCGCGTTGTAGAAGTTTATAAAAAAATGGCGGATATATTAAGTATGGAGCTTTGTGAGCTTCAAGCCGTAGTAAAAGAAAACGCAGTAAGATTTTTCGGCGCTCACGCGCTAGGGGAAAGATAGTATGAAACTAGGTGAACTTTTAAAAAAGCACAACTTTAAATTTAGTAAAAAATACGGTCAAAACTTTTTAAGCGACGGAAATTTGCTTGAAAGTATTGCAGTTAAAGGTGGTGTTGATAAAGATACGCCCGTGCTAGAAATAGGTTGTGGCGCAGGTACTTTAACAAAGGTGTTGTGCGAAAAATCAAAGTACGTATACGGTTATGAGATAGATCAAACGCTTGCACCCGTGTTAGGCGACAACTTACGCGGTATAGAAAATTGCGATATTACCTTTAAAGATATCATGCGGGAAAAAACGGCGGAAACCGAAAATCGTATAGGCGAAGAGTATATGCTAGTTGCAAATTTGCCCTATTATATAACGACTCCTATTATTATGAAGTTTGTTGAAGAAGCGCATAATTGCAAATCGATAGTAATAATGGTACAAGAAGAAGTAGCCCGCAGAATTTGCGCAAAAGAGGGTACTGCGGATTACGGTGCAATTACCGCAAGTATTAATTTGGTTGCTAATTCTGAAATTATATTAAAAGTTCCAAGAACTATGTTTATGCCCGCTCCCAACGTGGATAGCGCGGTAGTAAAGATTGTTTTTGATAGAACTAAATATCCCGAAGTTGATAGAAAAATTTATCGCGATACCGTAAGAGCAGCATTCTTATCAAGAAGAAAAACTCTTGTGAACAACCTTCGCGAATGGTTAAAAATTGATAAAGCGCAAGCGGAAGAATTACTTGCAGAATGTAAAATTGATATTATGGCAAGGGGCGAAACCCTTGGAACGCAAGAATTCGTTAATCTATCAACTGCTATAAAAGAGAAATTTTTTAATAACTAAAATGGCTGTTAATCGCCTTATAGACCACTTTTTTTAAAAAAAACAGGGGGAAACTATGACAAAAAAAGAGAAATTAATACAAATAGTTAAGTTCACTTTATTCTCTATTTCGGCAGGGATTATACAAATCCTTTCGTTTGAGCTTTTAGCTTTGCTTTGTCGTGGCGTTTTTTCGCTTACGGACGAACAATACTACTGGGGTGTATATTTAACTTCTTTAACCCTTTCTGTTTTATGGAATTTTACCTTTAACAGAAAGTTTACCTTTAAAGATGCAAGCAATGTTCCTATTGCAATGTTAAAGGTGTTTCTATTTTACCTTGTGTTCACACCGCTTTCAACCTGGGGTGGCGACGCGTTGGTAAAAATAGGCTGGGACGATACTTTAGTTCTTGCTATAACTATGGTAATCAACTTCGTAACCGAATTTATTTACGACGATTTATTCGTTTTTAGAAAGAAAAAGGTAGAAAAAAACGAAAACGCTGCGGAATAAAATAAAAAAGGTGACAAATGAGTGAATTAAGCGCAAGCTTTAAAGCAGAGTATTATGAATTGATTAAAAATTGCGCTTTAATCATTAAATGAAAGTAAGTTTTTACAAGCTAGTTTAATCGTAGTTAAAAAGGCAGGTAAAATTTGATATTTTAGAAAAAAACGGTTAAAAACGGTTGTAAAAAAAGTATATTATATGCTATAATATACTAAATTCGGGTTCAAGCGGTTTTTGAATGCGAAAATAATTTTATTAGGAGAAAACCATGGGACTTTTTGATAATTTATTTAGACTTAATATTGAATGGTCAGACGATACACAGTCAAGAATGGTGTATAAATATCCTTTTAAAAACAGCGGAAAGGAAGTTAATAATAAAAGTTCTCTTACCGTAAGAGAATCTCAAGTTGCAATATTCGTTCACAAGGGACAAATTGCGGAAGTATTTACGCCCGGTTTATATTCAATGGAAACCGAAATTTTACCCATTTTAACAAAGCTTGCATCTTGGAAATATAAATTTGAAACACCTATCACTTTAGACGTTTACTTTGTTAACACCAAACAATTCACGAATATCAAGTGGGGAACACAAAATCCCTTTATGATGCGCGATCCCGACTTTGGCGTAATCCGCGTTCGTGGCTTTGGTTCTTTTGCTTACAGGGTAGATGACGCTGCGGTTTTTATGCGCGAACTTTTCGGCACGAATTCTTCTTTTGAAACAGGCGATATTCAAGACTACCTTAAAGGTATGGTTGTTTCAGGTCTTACCGACGCTGTTGGCGAAAGCAAGATTTCCGCTTTAGATTTAGCGGGTAATACTATGGAATTCCAAACCGTAGTAAAAGCAAAAATTCAATCTACTTTTAAAGATATCGGTTTAGCGCTTACCAACTTAATTATTGAAAACATGTCAGTTCCATCTGAAGTTGAAAAGGCGTTAGACGAACGCTCTAGATACGGCATTTTAGGTGATTCAACTGATACAATGATGAAGGTTTCTGCTGCCGAAGCTATGCGCGAATCTGCTAAAAATCCCGGTATGGGTGGCGCGTTTATGGGCGCAGGTGTTGGCATGGGCGCAGGTGTAGGTATGGGCGCAATGATGGGCGAAGCGTTTAGAAGCGCAAACGAACCCAAGAAAGAAGCTCCCGCTCCCGCTAAAACGGAAAGCACTACCATTTGTCCTTCTTGCGGAAAAACCGTTTCATCAACCGCTAAATTCTGCAGTGAATGCGGTGCTAAAATGGATGTGAAAAAATTCTGCACCAACTGCGGTAAAGAATTGAAAGCAGGCGCTAAATTCTGTAGCGAATGCGGAACAAAGGCTGAATAATATTTTTATATCAATCGATTAAAAGAACAAAAAAATTAGAATAATATAATCGCAAGTTATTTGCGAAGGAGAATAAAAATGGCTAAAATTACTAAAGACACTCTTATTATGGATATCGTTAAGATTAACCCCGAAGCAGTAGGCATTCTTCAAAGCTACGGCATGCACTGTTTAGGATGCGCTCTTGCTCATATGGAAACTATTGAACAAGCAGTAGGCGTTCACGGTGTTGACCTTGAAAAATTATTAGAAGAACTTAACGATTTAGCAGAATAACACACGGCGCTTAAAATAAGCAACCCCAAAACCAACTTTTAAGGTGTGATTATGAAAAATCCTAACGCTAACGAATTTTTAAATGAAGAAAAAGATTCCGTGTTTATTAAGTGTGAAGGTTGCGGTTCAAACATGACTTTTGATCCGCAAACCCAAACTCTAAAATGCGACTATTGCGGTGCGTTTCAGGATTTTAAAAAGGATGCAAACGTAAAGGAATTAGAGATTGAACACGCTTTTGAGCAAGCTGCAAAGTGGGATGAAGTGCGCTTTTATTCTTGTGAAAACTGCGGTGCAAAATTTTCGTTAAGGGCAGATGAAGTTGCAGTTACTTGTCCGTACTGTTCAACCTCTCACGTTGCAAAAACTGAAGATTTAACGGGTATCAAGCCAAACGCCGTTTATCCTTTCTTATTAGATAAATCGCAAGCGGTTGTTGAATCTAAAAAGTGGGCTAAAAAAAGAATATTTGCTCCGTCCAAGTTCAAAAAAAATCTTATTGAGTCAAATATTCGCGGTATTTATTTCCCTTGTTTTACCTTTGACAGCGAAACTCATTCCGTTTACAAGGGCAGGCTTGGAGATCGCCGTACGAGAACGGTTAAAAGAAACGGCAAAACTCACACCGAAACTTACATAGTATGGAAAACGGTAAGCGGAACTTTTAACAGGAGTTTTGATGACGTGATGGTAACCGCTGGGGATTTAGCTCAAGACGATATGAATAAAATCGCGCCCTTTAAACGGGAAACTATTTGCGTTTACGAAAAGAAGTTTTTATCTGGTTATACTGCATCACATTATTCAAAAGATATAAAATATTGTTGGTGTGATGCTAAAACTGCAATGGATGCTCAAATAAGAAGGGACATTCTTGCTAGAGAAAATTGTGACGTTGTGGACTATTTAAACGTATCTACAACGCATGATAAAGTAACCTATAAATACGTGTTAGTGCCGACTTATTGTTTACAATATAAATATAAAGGCAAAAACTTCCCGGTTGTTATTAACGGAAACACCGGCAAGACTACCGGCAAAACACCGATTTCGCCAATCAGGGTTGCGATTGCTGCTTTATTAGGCATAGCTTTAATTATAGGGCTTATGTACCTTTATGTTTTAAACTAAACCAAACTAAACTGAAAGCAAGCTTTTAAAGTGAAAGCTTTAAAGGATTGAAATATAAAAAATAAAACGTTCCCAAGGAGGGATATAATGAACAAACTTTTTGCAAAAATTATTGCTATTGCGCTTGCATTAACGGTTATTTTCTCATTCACCGCATGTAGCGAAGTAGAAAACGGTAGTAAGATCGAGCGTATTCAAATCACTTTAGACGTAGATGGTGTTGAATACAAAGTTGAAGCTAAGTTATACGTTGACTTTGCCCCCAAGACCATTGCTCATATTAAAAACCTTATTAAAAACGGTTACTACAACGGTCTTGACGTTAGCAACGCTACTTCTTCATACTTCCAATTTGGCGACTACAAGCTTGAAAACAACCAACTAGTTGCTGTTGACGGCGAAGTTAGTCCTATTGCAGGCGAATTTGAAAAGAGAGGCTTTATTGGTAACAGATTAACTACAAGCCAAGGCGCTATTATTTTAAAACGCGATACAGAAGCTGAAACTGGTTCTAAATACGATACAGGTAAAGCAACTATTGCAATTGCACTTTCAAGCGCAGCACCTTTCAATCCAAAGGAATACTGTGTATTTGGTAAAGTTGTTTCTGACGACGGCGATGCAGATGCTGACAGCAGTTCAGTTGAATATTTAAGCAGTCTTGAAAGACTTATGAAGGTTAAAGAATGCATTGAAGATGAAAACGGTAGAAAAGTATACTACTGTTTAAGCGACGATACCGTTGTTGAAGATGCAGAAGAAGATGAATTTGCTAAAAACTGGGAAGGTTGCTATATCACTTACGCTGAATATGAAGATGAATTTACTTATTTCCACGGCAATTTATCAGCTAGCGAATTAAGCAAAGACAATATGCTTTCAGAAGAAGAAATTGAAGATTTAAGCGCTAAACTTTCTAATACTGAAGACTTTATGCATATTCCTGCCGTTAAGGTAGTTATTAAATCAATCGTATTGTTATAATATCGTTAAAATAATTTGTATTGATTAATAAAAAGAATATAGAAAAAGCTGAAATTATACCCTTGCCTTAACACAAGGCAGGGGTGTTTTTTAAGGAGTATAATATGCAAAAACTCGTTTCGGTTGTAGGCACAACTGCGTCTGGTAAAAGCGATTTAGGCATAGTGCTTGCGCGCCATTTTAACGGAGAAATTGTTTCTTGCGATTCGCGCCAAGTGTATAAAGGATTAGATTTGGGCACGGGTAAGGTTACTAAAGAAGAACAAGAATTAGCCCCTCACCATCTTATTGATATAATTAATCCTAATGACTATTTTAGCGCAAGTGATTATCAAAAACTTGCCTATAAGTCGATTAATGATATATTACAAAGGGGCAAAAATGCCTTTTTGGTTGGCGGAACAGGTCTTTATTCGCGCGCTGTGTGCGAAGGTTTTAATATGGGCGAGGAAGAAGTAGATGAAGAACTTCGCACGCGTATTAACGGCATGACTAAAGAAGAAATAGAACGCGAAATGCTCGCTTTGGGATTAGAGATTCCAGAAGGGATTTCCCAGCGCCATCTTTCACGCCGATTAGAAAAAGCGATAAAGGGCGTTAAACAACAAGAAAATAAGCCTTTGTATGAAGTATTGCAATTAGTATTAGTGCCAGAGCGTGAAGAGCTTTATAAAAGAATAGAAATCAGGCTTGATAAACGCTTACAGCTTGGTATGGTAGAAGAAGTTAAGCGCCTAAAAGAACAAGGCGCAACCGAAGAGTTTTTAGAAGGGCTTGGGCTTGAATACCGTTACACAAATAGATATCTTAACGGCTGGTATTCTTACGAAGATTACCGCGCAGAACTCCTTAAAGAAATTCGCCATTTTGCAAAACGCCAAATCACTTGGTTTAAAAAAGAAAAGAACGCCGTGTGGTTAGATTTTAACGGCGATTACGAAAAGCAAGCAATAGAGCTTTGCCAAAAATTTTATAATGAATAAAACAAAAAGTCTTGCTATAAGTCGATTAGCAAGGCTTTTTTTATAAAACACGGCTTTTAATAATCAATTTTACACCCATAAATTTTTTAAAAAGCATTGACAAATTAAAAAATAGTGCTATAATTAAGTGGAATTAAGGGGAAGTGCTTACGTCATATAATGTAAAGTAATAGAAGAAAGCGTATAGGGTGTTCTTTTATTAGCTTTGCGTTAAAATAATAAGGAGGTATAATCCAATGGATTATTATACTAATTCATTAAAATCTAATTTTCGAGGTGAT
>JAEIGA010014825.1_pt1 | contig 11864 bp, 8 predicted proteins | sample 9270691 | NCBI WGS metagenome assembly JAEIGA01 (sample SAMN17057246, study PRJNA624740) | gut metagenome | biome: biome; isolation source: fecal sample | host: Bos grunniens | place: China: Xizang | collected 2019
CCTTGATAACGGCCATTTCTGGAGTTTGTTTCAGCAAAAACTTGCCACAAGAGTCGCTCATAACGCCCGTTATGAAATTTGAGTCATTCGTAAGGGCTATGATGTTGGCATAGGAAAGTGGTTCGTTTTGTTCATTCACTACAGTTCCTTTAACCTCTTGAGCACAAAGATAATTAGGAATTGCAGTTAGGGTTATGAAAAAGAACAACTTAAGGAATAAATCTTGCATAATGAATGTGCGGAATTAAAAATAAGCAAACTGTTATCCCTGCAACTCATCACCACGGATGCCGAGGGCACTCATGAGGGAGTAGCCGAGGAGTTCTTGCATGTAACCGCGCTCTTGGGTGGGTTGCATGGTAAACAATACGACCTCTTTGCCTTCGGCTTTGTGGGCAGTTTGGCGCACGCGGTCGCCGTATTCATCCAGTGCGGGAACGAGCAGAATGCGCTTCACGTCTTTGGCTTCAAGCATAGCGTCGAAAGATTGCATGTAGAAATCCGCCATGGTTACGACGTCCTCAACGGGGTAACTGGCGAGGGTAAATTCGGCAAGGTGGTCCTTGAATGCTTGTCCGTTCAAATCTTTTGCGAAAACAGAAGGTGTCATGTGCGTCATCTTCTCCTTCGCTTTACTATGAAGGAAGATGACCTGCACTTCATTTTCCCCCGTGCGTATGCCGCCATCAAGGGCAATACAATCAAGCCAATGACAAAGGTCGGCTTGTGGAATTCTACGACCTAACATGCGTTCGAAGTTGACGATAAGGTTAAAGCATACGCTATCTAAATGGTCGGCATCAATGAGCACGACCGTTTCTTTCCATTCAGACATAGTTTAATATATAATATGAAAAGCGGACAGATAAGGTTTCAAACCGTCTGTCCGCTTGTATGTGAATATTGTGAATTATGCTTCAGCAGTTTCTTCAGCGTCAACGAATTCTGTGATGCCGTTTGAAATTAAGATGTTGTACCACTGCACTAACTTGCGGATGTCGCTCATGTGTACGCGGTCGGCATCGTAGTTGGGCACTACGGCGCTCATGAATTCAGTGAGCTGTTCGTTGGTAGCTTCCTTGTGTGTGAAGCTTGTGGGCTGCGCGTTGGTGTACTGCTTGCAGCTTTCGAAGATTTCCATCAAGGGTTTGTCGTCTTCGAGGGTGTACATTGAGATGTCGTTGAGCGCCGTTACGCGGTCGCGTGCACCGGCTGTTGAGCGCTTCTTCTGTGCATCGATTGTTTCAACGATGAGGTTTTGGTTACCCTGTGCTACTAAACGAAACAAGCCGGGCTTGCCAGCTATTGAGAGAACGATTTCTTTCATAATTATTATAAGATGAGTAGTATGATTTTCAAAATGATGCGCAAAGTTAATGTTTTTTGATTAAAAATTGTGTTTTTTATAGTCCAAAAATGTGAGTATGTCGGCTTATTGTGTGATGTGGTAGTGGTATGGGCGTATTTGTTGTTTAAAATTGTGCTTGTAGATATTGTTTCTTTGTGCTTGGTAGCTTGCAGACTTTTGTGTTAAATTTTCTTAATAACGCTTGTGGTTGGAGTATTTGGAGCTAAGTTGAGGAGCGCGTGGGAATATTAAAATGTCAGGCATTCAGATTGCATGAAGATTGGCTGTTTTTGAAGTCTAAAAAGGTTGTTTTGGAGTGCTTGAATTTTTATGAATTTGAAGTTGGGGAGTTGTGCGTAAAGGTCGTTTTTGGGGGTGTCGGATTGCAAAATTGGGGGTAAAACGTGTGTGCTTGCTAAGGGGCGAATTTTTGAAATTTGGATTTCGCTCAAAAATGTTGTATCTTTGTACTACAGAAGGGGAGAACCACTCGGTTTTCCTCTTTTTTGGGCCAAAAAATGGCAAAAACAACCTTTGATGTTGTTAAAACAAGCTCAAAGGTTGTTAAAATTACCTCCGATGTTGTTTTTGCAATCTCCGATGTTGTGGAAAACAGCTCGTTTTTTGAGCGAAAAATGGCTGAATTGCTTGTCGCAATGAAAAAAGTTATGAAAAATCTAATTTTATTATTTTTGCACTAAGAAAAAGTAGGTTTTTTCATTAAAATTTACCTTGCTCCGGGGTGCTTTTTGGGTAAAAAGATGTTACAAATCTGAGTGTGCGGTTTAGCAGTTGCGGAGTGTTTAGAATGAGTGCTTGTGGCTTTGTCTTCGGATTCTGGGTGTATCGTTGAAGTTGTTGCTGAGAAGGGTTGTGCTCTTTATTTGAGTTCGTAGTGTTCCAGAATCTTCGGTCGAAGTATGTATGTTTTTCTGCAAATAAAGTGGGTATGCCACGGAATGCGGCATACCCACAGTGAATTTTGTTTTAGCCATTATACAATATATAATATAATGGTATTGGTTTTGAGTTTGATTTGAAGGGCGTTTGTTTGCCACTATCAAACTTCATGCGGATTTTAGAACATGTTAGCGGGGTAAACACCGTCTTCGCCGAGCTTAGCAAAGCGAGCTACTACTTCGGGGCGGTCTTCGGGATATGTTACGCCGAACCACTGTGAAGTTGTGTCGAGCACTTCGCAAGTAGCTGTGCCGTCGTTGATGAGTTTGTCCACCATGAGGGGGATGAAGAACTCGCTCTTGAGGTTTTCCATGTTCTTGGGGTCAGCAAGGAATTCCTTGAAGTACTCAACAGAGTGCTGGAAGTAGTCGGGAGTGAAGCCCCAGAAGTTCATAGAAACGGGAGTGTTGTCAGAGATTGCAACCCATTCGCCGTTGTCGTCCTGATACTTAACAACACCGTCGAAACGCTGAATCTTTGTGCGTTCAACGACTGAAGTAAGGAGGTTTTGCTCGTTCTTTTCGCAAACACCGCGGCTCACAGTTCCTGATTCAGAGAGTGTATTGCCAACGCGGAAACCTACCATTGCATACTTGCCTGTAGAACCTTCGGGGAGTTCAGAAAGGAACTTGCCCATTACCTGGAATGCATCGCGATCGTAGAAGTCGTCGCAGTTCAATACAGCGAAAGGTTCCTTAATCACGTCCTTCCCCATCATTACAGCGTGGTTTGTGCCCCAGGGCTTCTGGCGGTCTGCGGGACATGTGAATCCTTCGGGGAGTGCGTCGAGTGCTTGGAATACGAGTTCGCAAGGAATCTTGCTTTCGTACTTCTTAAGAACGATGTCGCGGAAGTCCTGTTCGAAGTCCTTGCGGATTACGAATACTAACTTGCCGAAGCCTGCGTTGATTGCATCATAGATACTGTAGTCCATGATTGTTTCACCGTTAGGACCGAGCTTGTCGAGCTGCTTCAAACCGCCATAGCGGCTACCCATACCTGCAGCGAGGAGAAAGAGAGTAGGTTTCATGTTTGAATGTATAAATTATGTGTTAGAAAATATTAATACGATAATATTTATTGCTGATTGGTAGATGCTCCTGTAAGCGTTGCTTCTCTTCGATTTTTCCGCGTGGATTGATTTGAATCGTCGGAAGTGTTTCGGAGAACGCAAAAACTGTGTTATGCTTTATGTTGCTTGATGAAGTTGTCGATGATGGCCATGCCTTTTTGCGTTGCGCAGCCGCGTAGGTAGGTGAAGACGGTGTTGAACAGGATTTCGCTGAGCGGATAGTTTGTCGTAATGGCATTTTGCTGCATCAGTACGTGGAATCCTGTCATCATGTCGTAAACAAGGTCGAGGTTGATGTCGCTTCTGAAAATTTCTTGTTTTTGTCCTTCGTTTAATGCCTTGATAGCTACATGTCGCTGCTCCTTTCTGCGCTCCTTGAGCCGTTCTGTAACCTTGGGGTAGCGGTGGAGATCGATGAAGAAAGAGGGCGTGACGTTGTCAATCTCTTTCAGCTTCAGTTCGAAGTCGTAAAGTATGATTTCAAGGATGTTGTTGGCTTTGGGAATGAATTCTTGTAAGCGTTGTTTTGTCCAATCCTCGATTGCGGCAATCCCTGTAAGCAGTAATTCTTCTTTGTCGTCGAAAACTTCGTAGAGCGTACGTTTGGAAATGGAGAGCGTGTGTGCCAATTCATCCATAGTGACATCTTTGATGCCTCTCTGCATATATAATTGCATGGCTGTTTTGACAATGCGTTGTCGCAATTCGTTGGGCGCTGTTGTATTTTTCATTTCGACGATGAAGTCGCTTGGTTTAACACGTTTGTTTAGCAAAGTTACAAAATTTATAATAATAAGTATGTAATAGTTGAAAAACTTTGTGCATAAGGCGTTTTTTTTGCACAAAATTGTATGTTTTGTGTCGTGAGACACGGAAAAAATGTATTTTTGCAGCTCACTTAAACTAAAACTATTATGGTAAAAATTACGAAAGAAGCAGCTTTGCTTTATCACTCTCAGGGCAAACCTGGTAAGATTGAGGTTGTTCCTACAAAGCCTTATCGTACGCAGACGGACCTTTCGTTAGCGTATTCGCCTGGAGTTGCAGAGCCTTGTTTGGAGATTCAGCAGAATCCCGATGATGCTTATAAATATACGAATAAGGGAAATCTTGTTGCGGTGATTTCCAATGGTACAGCCGTGTTGGGACTGGGTGATATTGGCGCAATGAGCGGCAAGCCTGTGATGGAAGGTAAGAGTCTTTTGTTTAAAATCTACGCAGGCGTTGATGCTTTCGATATAGAAGTCGATGAGAAAGACCCCGAGAAGTTTATTCAGGCTGTAAAGGCGATTGCTCCAACCTTTGGTGGTATTAATCTTGAAGACATCAAGGCTCCCGAGTGCTTTGAGATAGAGCGTCGCTTGAAGGCGGAACTTGATATTCCTGTCATGCACGACGACCAGCATGGAACGGCCATTATCTCGTGTGCAGGCTTGATTAATGCGTTGCTTGTTGCGGGCAAGAAGATTGAGGATGTAAAGATTGTGGTAAATGGTGCTGGTGCGGCGGCTATTTCGTGTACAAAACTTTATTGTGCCTTCGGTGCTCGTCACGAAAATATTGTGATGCTCGATTCAAAGGGGGTGATTTCTAAGGAACGTCCCGGCTTGAATGCGCAGAAGTTGGAGTTTGCAACGTCGCGCACGGATATTCATACTTTGGAAGACGCGATTAAGGGTGCTGACGTGTTTGTAGGTCTTTCTAAGGGCAATGTGCTGACTAAGGATATGGTGCGCACGATGGCGGCTAAGCCTATTATTTTTGCGCTGGCTAATCCTGTTCCCGAAATTTCGTACGAAGATGCGAAGGATGCTTGTCCTGATGTGTTGATGAGTACGGGGCGTACGGACTACCCCAACCAGATTAACAATGTAATCGGCTTCCCCTATATCTTCCGCGGAGCGCTCGACACGGCGGCGACGGCTATTAATGAAGAGATGAAGATGGCGGCTGTGCGTGCTATTGCCGACTTGGCGCGTCGTCCGGTGCCCGATATCGTAAACCGAGCATATCAGGTTCGTAACTTTACCTTTGGTCCCGACTATTTCATTCCCAAACCTGTAGATCCCCGTTTGATTACCGATGTTTCAATGGCTGTGGCAAAGGCTGCGATTGAAAGTGGCGTAGCGCGTAAGGTGATTACAGACTGGCGTGCATATCGTCAGCAACTGCGTGAGTTGATGGGGCAGGAAAGTAAGTTGACTCAAAACCTTTATGACACAGCACGACTTTCGCCCAAGCGTGTAGTGTATGCCGAAGGTACGCATCCAAAGATGCTTGAGGCAGCTGTGAGGGCAAAAGAAGAAGGCATCTGTAAGCCCATCCTTCTTGGTAACGATGTGCAGATTCGTCAAATCGCAGCCGAGATGGATTTGAATCTTGAGGGTGTTGACATCCTGAATCTTCGCGACGAAGCAAAGGCAGCGCCTATGCGCTTGCGTTATGCAGAGGTGTTAGCTGCTCGTAAGCAGCGTGCTGGCTATACATTGCAGGAAGCTATTGACAAAATGTATGAGCGCAACTATTTCGGCATGATGATGGTGGAGATGGGCGATGCTGATGCATTTATAACAGGGCTTTATACAAAGTATTCAAACACAATTAAGGTGGCTCACGAGGTGATTGGTATTCAGCCAGGATTTAACCACTTTGGAGCAATGCATATTATTAATTCAAAGAAGGGTGTTTACTTTGTTGCCGATACGCTGATTAATCGTCATCCCGATGCTGATACGCTCTACGATATAGCTAAGTTGACTGCCAAAACCGTTCGTTTCTTCAACCGAACTCCAACAATGGCAATGGTGTCATACTCTAATTTCGGTACAGATAGTGTAGGCTCTCCTACGATGGTTCATAATGTAGTCGAACGTATGCACGCCGATTTCCCTGATTTGGCAATCGATGGTGAAATGCAGTTGAATTTTGCATTCGATCGAGAGCTGCGCGACGACCGTTATCCGTTTACTCGTCTTAAGGGCTTGGAAGTTAATACGCTTGTATTCCCCAACTTGACGTCGGCTAACAGTTGTTATAAGATGATAAAGGGGATGTCGGACGATTGCGAAGTGATTGGACCTATCCAAATGGGTCTTAACAAGCCTATCCACTTTACGGACTTTGATAGCTCTGTGCGCGACATTGTGAATATTACAGCAGTGGCTGTGCTCGATGCTATTGTGTTAGAAAAAACAGCTCAAACTATTAGCGAGTAAAAAGGTTTTGTTGATTTCAAAAAAGCGGTGAACATAGTTGCTTGATGTTCATCGCTTTTTTGTACAGAGAGAGTTGCAATAGATATGGAGTACTTTATCGGGGATGGTGGTTTCTGTTGTGTAAGATTAAAAAATGTGGGGATATTGCTTTAGTAATGACTATTTTTGCGTAAATTTGCAAATTAGATAAATGTGTGCCTGCGTTAGTGGGCAATATGTTAAATATCTATTTAGCACAATATCGCATGAATGAGAAAATAGTTGATACATTGCTTGAAGGGATTATAACTCCCACAGAGTTGCGTCAATTAAATATAAAGCAACTTCCGCAGTTGTGTGCTGAGTTGCGCGAATTTATTTGGAAAGCATTGTCTTCGAATCCAGGTCATTTGGCTTCGAGCTTAGGAACAGTGGAGTTGACAGTGGCACTTCATTATGTATTTGATACTCCATATGACCGCATTGTGTGGGATGTCGGGCATCAGGCTTATGGGCATAAAATTTTGACGGGCAGACGCGAGCGTTTTGATACGAATCGAAAGTTGGGTGGCGTGAAACCTTTCCCATCTCCATTCGAAAGTGAATACGATACGTTTGCTTGTGGCCATGCTTCGAATTCTATCTCTGCAGCCTTGGGGATGTCAACAGCAGCCCTGCAACAGGGCGACAAACGTCGCAAGGTCGTTGCCGTGATTGGTGATGGTGCAATGAGCGGTGGACTGGCTTTCGAGGGGCTGAACAATGTGTCGGATACCCCCAACAATATGCTCATTGTTTTGAACGACAACAATATGAGTATCGACCGTGCCGTAGGTGGTATGAAGCATTACCTGATGCAACTTCAAACAAGTTCAACCTACAACCGATTGCGCTTTAAGATAGCTCAGAAAATGACGGAGTGGGGGTGGCTTAATGAAAATAGACGTAGAAGTATTTTACGTTTCAATAATTCCGTAAAGGCTTTGCTCACAAATCAGCACAATGTGTTTGAGGGAATGAACATTCGTTATATTGGTCCGACAGATGGCCATGATGTGATAGCCCTTGTCCGCATTCTTCGTGAAATCAAAGATATGAAGGGGCCTAAACTTCTGCATCTTCATACCGTTAAAGGTCGTGGGTTTAAGCAGGCTGAAAAGAATCCAACAATTTGGCATGCTCCAGGCCTTTTTGATGCTGAGGATGGCGAGCGCATAAAGCAACCCACGGAAGGTGTTCCACCCCGTTTTCAAGATGTTTTTGGCGAAACATTGTTGGAACTTGCTCGTGAGAACAATAAGATTGTAGGTGTTACGCCTGCTATGCCTACTGGTTGTTCCATGAATATTATGATGAAAGCGATGCCTGAACGAACTTTCGACGTAGGCATAGCCGAAGGGCATGCAGTGACGTTTTCAGCAGGTATGGCAAAAGAAGGCATGATGCCATTTTGTAATATCTATTCATCCTTTGCGCAGCGAGCTTACGATAATATTATTCACGATGCAGCGTTGTTGGATTTGGATATGGTCATTTGTCTTGACCGTGCGGGGCTCGTTGGCGAAGATGGACCTACGCACCATGGTGCTTACGATCTTGCTTCCTTGCGTGCAATTCCTAATTTGACGATAGCTTCACCCTATGACGAGCACGAATTACGCCACATGATGTACACTGCACAATTACCAGGAAATGGTACATTTGTCATTCGTTATCCACGTGGCGGAGGAAAACTCGTAGACTGGCGTTGTCCCTTCAAACAGCTTGAAGTCGGAAAGGGCAGAATGCTTAAAGATGGTGAGGATTTGGCGGTTATCAGTTTCGGACCTATAGGAGTAATGGCTGCTGAAGCAATTAAAGAATTTGAAGAAGTCCAACCTTCGCTTAAGATTGCTCATTATGACTTGCGTTTCCTTAAACCTTTGGATACAGCGATGCTAAATGAGGTGGCGAGTCGTTTCAGTAAGGTGATAACGATAGAGGATGGTTGCCTACTGGGAGGTATGGGTAGTGCTGTTGTGGAAAATTTCTCTGATATAGGTGTGTCGGTTCAAGTAGTGCGAATTGGTATCCCCGATAAATTTGTAGAGCACGGTAGTGTGCCCGAATTATATCATCTTTGCGAAATGAGTAAGGAACATTTGTTGCAGAAAATGCAGGATTTGTGCCTTAATGAAAAATAAAACTATTTTCAAGTGAGAGGTGTGGGAGAGTAACTATTGGCGCAGAAAAGCATGGCTCTCCTATTTCAAACAAAACAGTTGTTATGAATATTGTCATAGCAGGTGCGGGTGCGGTTGGCACTCACTTGGCGCGTCTTTTAGCGCGCGAAAAACATAAGATTACACTATTGGACGAAAATCCTTCGAGGCTTGAAGGACTCAATAGCAATATGGATATTATGACACTGGTAGCAATGCCTACCAGTATCAGCGATTTACGAGGTGCTGATGTTGAAAGTGCTGATTTGTTTATTGGTGTAACCCCCGATGAAGCGCGCAACCTCACAGCTTGTATGATTGCCAGTCGATTGGGCGCAAAGCTTACGGTAGCGCGTGTTGACAACAGTGAATACGTGACGTCTGATTTTAGTAGCTTCTTTAAAGGAGTAGGCATTCATTCCATCGTTTATCCCGAAATGCTTGCCGGACGTGAAATTAGTCATGATATACAGCGTTCTTGGGTGCGCCAATGGTGGGACTTCCAGGGTGGAAAACTCATACTCTTAGGTGTAAAGGTGCGTGAAAATTCAACGCTTGTAAATAAGCCGCTGAAGGATGTTTGTAGTCCCGACGATCCTTATCTGATTGTTGCGCTCAAGCACGGAAGCGAAACGCTAATACCGCGTGGTATGACATGCATAACGCCTGGTGATGTCGTTTATTTTATGACGACACCTGAAAATATTGATACGATAAAAGAGTTGGCAGGTAAGGTTGGCTATAAAGAGGTGAAAAATGTGATGATGCTCGGAGGTAGTTCAACAGCGATTTATGCAATCAAAAATCTACCTAAGCACATCAACGTGAAGATTTTTGAAACCGACCCCAAGCGTGTTGAGGAACTTGCCAATATATTTATTGAGGACATTGATAATGGACGTATCACGTTGTTGCAAGCTGATGGTCGCGATATTAATTTGTTGCAAGACGAGAATATTGCGCATACACAAGCCTTTGTCGCAACGACTGAAAATGCAGAGACCAATATCCTTGCTTGTTTGGCAGCAAAGCGTCTTGGCGTGCAGAAAACGGTAGCGATGGTCGAAAACTCCGATTATATAGGTATGGCAGAAAGTTTGGATATAGGTACTATTATTAATAAGAAAACCTTTGCTGCAAGCCATATTTATCAGATGCTCCTTAAGGCAGACGTCGAGTCGTTGAAATCGTTAACGATAGCCAATGCCGACGTCGCAGAAATCAAGGTGCTGAAGGGAAGTAAGGTCTCAAAAAAAATCGTCCGCGATTTACGCCTTCCTACAAATACGAATTTGGGTGGTTATATTCGTGACGGTAAGTGCGAACTCATAAATGGTAATACGCAATTGAAAGAGGGTGACATTGTCGTTGCTTTTTGCATTGAAGACGGTATTTCAAAACTTGAAAAATTCTTTTCTTCTTCTTCTTTCTTAGGAAGTTTGATGAATTAATGAAACTTTCGGCAGAGTTAAATTTTTGCATACATTAAGTACATCTATCGATGATTAACATTCGTCTGTTTGCGCAAGTCGTAGGTTCGCTCTTATTTCTTGAAGCATTTTTGATGCTTACGGCATTGGGGGTAGGGATATACTATGATGAAACAAACTATTTCACCTTTGGACTTCCGATAGCTATAGCTTTGCTTCTTGCTATCCTATGCAGATACCTCGGACGTGGTGCTGTGAATAAGTTGGGGCGTCGCGATGGGTTCCTGATACTTTCTTCCACTTGGATTATTTATTCTTTGGTAGGAATGCTTCCGTTTCTCGTAGGTGGACATTTAACCAACGTCTCAGAGGCTTTTTTTGAATCAATGTCGGGATTTACTACGACTGGTGCAAGTGTATTTACAAATATAGATGCGTTGCCTCATTCTATACTATGGTGGCGCAGTCTGATGCATTGGATAGGTGGGATGGGGATCGTGTTTTTTACTGTGGCATTCTTGCCCATGTTGGGCTCGGGCGACCAGCAGTTGTTTTCGGCCGAATCAACAGGTTTGAAGATTGGGAAACTACATCCGAAGATAACGACGACAGCGCGTTGGTTGTGGAGTCTTTATTTGTTGTTAACGCTTTCGTGCATCGGTTCCTTTCATCTTGGAGGAATGACGATTTTTGATGCGGTGAACCACGGACTTTCAACCGTAGCGACGGGAGGTTTCTCCACGCATCAGGATAGTATCGCTTACTTTCAGAGCAGTCGCATTGAGTGGATAGCAACATTGTTTATGTTCATGTCGAGCATCAACTTTGCTTTGCTTTATCTTTTCTTCGTAAAACGCAGGTTTCGTGAGGTCGTTAAGGATGGAGAGTTACGTTTCTTCTTCAGTATCATCTTGTTGTCTGTTTTGTTTACAACAGTCGTACTAATTTTTTATCACAACGAATCGTTTGCAGAAGCTTTGCGCAAAGCTACGTTTACAGTCGTTTCGCTTAGTTCTACAACAGGATTTACAACGGAGAACTTCATGCTTTGGCATCCGTGTGTACTTCTCATGACGCTTGCTATCAGTGCGATGGGCGCTTGTGCAGGTTCAACCAGTGGTGGTATTAAGGCTGTGCGTTTACTTACTGCCTACAAACTTGCGTTGTGTGAGTTTCGCCGTATGCTTCATCCGCGCGCTATATTTCCATTGCGCATCAATAATAAGATTATTACGAGCGAAGTTGGACGTACGGTTTTCGTTTACTGTGCCATCTGTTTTTTTCTGTTATTCGTCGGAACTGTTATTTATGTTGCGATGGGTTACACGATGCTCGATGCCGTCAGTCTTTGCATTACGTCGTTTAGCAATGTAGGTCCAGGAATTGGTCATCAGATAGGTCCGCTTGATGCATGGAATACGATTCCCGACGGTGGGCTTTGGTTGAGTTCTCTTCTGATGCTTGCAGGGCGATTGGAGATTTTCTCGTTAATGCTTCCTTTCTTCCCGGATTTTTGGAAGGATAAGTAAAAATAGTAAAATTATTAGTAAAATTTAAATAGTTAACAACTTTGTAGATGCGAGTTGGTTTGATTCAAACGATAGCCCCTACATTGTTTAAAAACATAAAGCGAAGTGAACTTACGCCTCATAAAGATTA
>JAEIGA010014826.1_pt1 | contig 11864 bp, 10 predicted proteins | sample 9270691 | NCBI WGS metagenome assembly JAEIGA01 (sample SAMN17057246, study PRJNA624740) | gut metagenome | biome: biome; isolation source: fecal sample | host: Bos grunniens | place: China: Xizang | collected 2019
AAGCCGTACTCTTTGCAGTGTGCGACTAGTTTCTTGAAGGTTTCTTCTTGTGTTGCCATATCTATAAAAGTTCTAAAAGTTTCAAGAGTTCTAATCGTTTTAAAAGTGTTATGGGGCGAAAAGTCCCTACAACACAATTCCGCTGCAAAGGTAATGATTTTTTTGCATATATGCAACATTTTAACGCAACTTATACGACTAACCGCCTAATTATTACCTATTTTTATGAATCAAACACAGAAAATTACATAAAATGACATTTTTTTTCTGAAATATTTGGTCATCTCAAAAAAAAGCAGTACCTTTGCAGCCGATTTCGAAAGAAACAAGCCCAGATGGCGGAATCGGTAGACGCGCTGGTCTCAAACACCAGTAGGTTCACCCCTGTGCCGGTTCGACCCCGGCTCTGGGTACAAGAATCCCGCCTAACAAACGTTAGGTGGGATTTTAGTTTAGAAAACGCACCAAAAGGCGTTACAATTTAGAGTTTATAGAATATTAACCCATATAAAGGTCAAGCGGGAGACTTAAACATCCGCTATCACTCAGAACGGGCTAACTGCCTGGAGAGCAAACAAAAAGGAGGTGTATGCAATGATCATAGTTCCAGTGAAAGAAGGTGAGAACATCGAGCGCGCGATTAAGAAATTCAAACGCAAATTCGATAAGACAGGTGTTGTGAAAGAGCTTCGTCGTCGTCAACAATTCAACAAGCCATCAGAGGTGAAGCGTGAGAAAATGATGCACGCTATTTATGTTCAACAATTGCATGCGCATGATGGAGAATAATTAACCTTGCAATAAAAAAAGCACTCTCAGATTTGAGAGTGCTTTTTTTGTAAACGTTTCAAGAATTTTAAGGGTTCAGTAGTTGGCGAACGATAAGGTTGATCGTCTTACCTTCAGCTTTGCCAGCCAATTGCTTGGTAGCTACGCCCATAACTTTACCCATATCTTGTGGGCCAACAGCACCAACTTGTGCAATGATGTCAGACAACACCACTTTCAATTCGTCTTCAGACATCATAGCAGGTAGATAACGCTCAATGATAGCACATTGCGCCATCTCGTCGTCTGCTAACTCTGGACGATTAGCAGCGCGGAACATCTCTGCTGCCTCCTTGCGTTGCTTTACCATCTTTTGTAAGATTTGCAAAGCACGATCATCGTGCAATTCACCATCACCGCCTTTGGCTGTCCTAGCCTCCAAAAACTCTTTTTTTATACCACGAAGTGCATCCAATGCTACCTTATCCTTTGCGAGCATTGCTTTCTTGATGTCCTCGCTTATCTGTTCAAACAAATTCATAATTCTTAATTCAACATTGTTAATTATTTATAGAAATATCAATTGTACTAAAATATACACTGGCAAAAGAACGATCAGTGAGAACTTAAATATATACCCAACAAACGATGGCATCTGTACGCCATTCTCTTCTGCGATGGCTTTTACCATAAAATTTGGGCCATTACCAATATATGTCATAGATCCAAAGAACACCGCTCCTAAGCAGATTGCCTTCAACAATATCTCTGGTATCCCAGCTACCATCTCGCTACCAAAGGCCATCATCTGGTCTGGAGACAAACCCGCTGCCACACTGTGGAATGCCACTGCCGTAGGAGTATTATCCAAGAAAGATGACAAAGCACCTGTAGTGTAATAGAAATGCCAAACATGTGTCAAACCGAGCATTTCTGCATGTGTACTCAAATAACCTAACGCAGGAGTCATAGTCACAAAAATACCCAAGAACAACACCGCAACCTCTATGATAGGCGACCAAGAATATTTGTTTAGTTCATAACGTACATATGGTTTCGTTGAGTGAAAACTCATGAGTGTCAAGATAATCAACACTATCTCTCGCAAGTACTTCACCCATAGATGAGCATCTGGATTCGCCATCTCAGGAATATATCCAGGATGAATAATCGCAACCGCCAAAATAACACCCAAAAGATAGAGCAGATTAGTCTTGCCTTGTAACTTCAAATGCTTGTGTTCACGTGCGTCAGCTGAAAGAGCCGTCCAATGCTCTCGTTTATAGTAATAGGTGTCTAACAAAAAGTACATCATCAGCAGCACAAGTCCCACAAACAGCCATTGAGGGAATAAGGTTATAAACCACCCAAAATCAGCCCCACGTAAAAAGAGCATGAACAAAGGAGGATCACCCAGCGGAGTCAACAATCCACCACAATTAGCTACTAATGCTATGAAAAATAGTACTGTATGCACCTTGTGTTCGCGTTGCTGGTTTGTTGTTAGTAGCGGTCGAATCAATAGCATTGCCGCTCCCGTAGTCCCCATAAAACTAGCCAACAACCAGCCTACTGCTAAAAAGACCGTATTCACCCAAGGTTTGGCTTTAATATCACCTGAGAGATGAATACCACCAGTTATCACATACAACGATGTCAGCAAAACAATAAATGGTATATAATCACCAAGTATCTGATGTTCAAGCTCTTGCGCCATACCTCCCATCACCAATATCACAGCCGTAGGAATTACCAAAAGAATAGTCACTGCCAATTTATGACGATTACTATCCCACCACTCAGCCACAAACAAGGGGGCTATTGCAATAATCAAGAGCATTAACAAAAATGGGATTAAGCTCCAAACACTATGAACAATATCTTGCATCATAAAAAGATTATTTTTAAAATATAGTACACAATTTCTATGCCATTAATCCAATTTTAGCACAGCAAGGAACGCTTTTTGTGGAACTTCCACATTACCAATCTGCTTCATGCGTTTCTTACCCTTCTTCTGTTTCTCCAGTAGCTTGCGCTTACGGCTCACGTCACCTCCATAGCACTTTGCCAACACGTCTTTTCGCACCTGCTTTACCGTTTCACGGGCAATAATTTTCGCACCGATAGCAGCCTGAATAGCAATATCAAACTGCTGACGAGGCAACAACTCTTTGAGTTTCTCGCACATACGGCGACCAAAGCTCTCGGCATTGTCACGGTGGGTCAGCGTTGAGAGTGCATCCACTTGCTCTCCGTTGAGCAGGATATCCAACTTGACGAGGTTACTTGGACGGAAACCATTGTGGTGCCAATCGAACGAAGCATAGCCCTTGGAGATGGATTTCAATTTATCGTAGAAGTCAATCACAATCTCACCCAATGGCATATCGTACAATATCTCCATACGGTCACCTGAGATATACTCTTGCTTCACCAATTCGCCGCGCTTGCCAAGGCACAAGGTCATGATAGGACCAATATAATTGCTCGTTGTAATCACGCTAGCACGGATGTAAGGTTCTTCAATTCGGTCAATCACTGTAATGTCGGGCATACCCGCAGGGTTATGTACCTCGTGCATCGCGCCATCTTTAGTATAAACCTTGTAGCTTACGTTAGGCACAGTAGTTATCACATCCATGTCAAACTCACGGTCGAGGCGCTCTTGGACTATTTCCATGTGGAGCAGACCAAGGAATCCGCAACGAAAACCAAAACCCAATGCCACCGACGACTCTGGCTGGAAGGTCAAGGCTGCATCGTTCAACTGCAGTTTCTCCAACGAAGCACGCAAGTCCTCAAAATCCTCTGCCTCAATAGGATACACGCCCGCAAACACCATCGGTTTCGCTTCCTCAAAGCCTTCAATAGCATTCTCGCAAGGACGTGCTACATGTGTGATCGTATCGCCCACCTTTACCTCTGTTGAGGTCTTGATACCCGAAATGATATATCCCACATTACCTGCCGAAATCTCTTTCGTAGGTTGCATACCCAGCTTCAATACACCTATTTCGTCGGCATCATATTCTTTACCTGTGTTGAAGAAGCGCACACGGTCACCCGACTTCATCGTACCATTCACTACCTTGAAGTAGGCAATAATTCCACGAAATGGGTTGAATACCGAGTCAAACACCAAACATTGCAACGGTGCCTCTGGATCACCCACGGGAGGAGCAATGCGGTCGATGATAGCATCCAATATCTCTGGTACTCCGTCACCCGTCTTCGCCGAACAACGCAGTATTTCCTCGCGCTTACAGCCAAGCAGGTCGATGATTTCATCCTCTACTTTCTCAGGCATAGCCGAATCCATATCGCACTTATTCATCACGGGGATGATCTCCAAGTCATGTTCCAACGCCATGTAGAGATTGGAGATAGTCTGCGCTTGCACACCTTGCGAAGCATCTACAATCAAAAGCGCGCCTTCGCAGGCAGCAATACTTCGGCTCACCTCATAAGAGAAATCCACGTGTCCTGGAGTGTCTATCAAATTCAGCGTATAGCCTTTGTATTGCATCTGAATAGCATGCGATTTGATCGTGATACCACGCTCTTTCTCCAAATCCATATCGTCCAGCACTTGATTCTCCATCAGTCGCTTGTCCACTGTAGCTGTGTACTCAATCAGTCGATCCGCCAAGGTGGACTTGCCGTGATCAATGTGGGCGATAATACAAAAATTTCGTATATTCTTCATTTCACTTTTTGTTATCTCTCCTATTTCATCCCATCGTAGCCAAGTATTTCTCTGCTTCCATAGCAGCCTTGCAACCACTTGCTGCAGCCACAATGGCTTGACGATAATGTGGATCTGCACAGTCACCCGCAGCGAACACACCTGCCACATTGGTGCATGGGCTATGACCTTCTACCTTGATGTATCCTTCAGCATCGCGCTCAAGGTACTCTGCAAAGAGGTCGGTATTAGGCTTGTGACCTATCGCAAGGAAGAAACCGTCAATTGCGATATGGCGATTTTCTTCTTCTGGTGTTCCTTTCTTATACACCAGATCCGCACCTTCTACCTTGGTCTCACCTGTGAGATTCAATGTGTTATGTTCAAATAATATCTCTATCTTCGGATTATTTTTCACTCGTTGCTGCATAATCTCTGAAGCGCGCAAATATGGCTTGCGCACAATCATATATACTTTCTCGCAAAGACCAGCCAAGTAGTTCGCCTCTTCGCAAGCAGTATCACCACCACCGACTACTGCCACAGTCTTCTTGCGATAGAAGAATCCATCGCAGGTCGCACATGCACTCACTCCTCTTCCCTTGTAATCCTCTTCGGACTGAATACCCAAAAACTTAGCACTCGCGCCTGTAGCAATAATCACGGTATCTGCCTCATACAATTGATCATCCTCAACCCAAACTTTCTTTGGAGAACAAGAGAAATCTACTTTCGTTACCACACCTGACACAAACTTAGTGCCAAAACGTTCTGCCTGACGACGCATGTCGTCCATCATTTGATAAGGCTCTACCCCATCTGGATAACCTGGAAAATTCTCCACCTCGGTTGTTATCATCAATTGTCCACCCAATTGCATTCCTTCCACAAGGACAGGACTGAGATTAGCACGTGAAGCATAAATCGCAGCAGTATAACCTGCTGGGCCTGAGCCGATAATTAGACATTTCATGTTATATAAGTTTTAAAAGTTTCAAATGTTTTAAGAGTTTCAATGGCTATCTTAGGTCGTTAACAAAGGCGCCTTCTTTTTCGATCGTAAAAGTGGGAATCTCCTCTACCAACCGAGCCTTGTCTAAACGCAGAGTAGTAAGATTGCCATTTGTTTCATATATTTCCACCGTTTCAGGTAGTAGAGTTGCGGTCACCACTCGCAAAACAAACTTCTCAATGCCATTACTTTGGTCTTTCGGAGTCAGCGTGATTTGCGTCTTGTCGTCAACAGCTTTTTCGTCGTACAGACACACGGGCAGCAAGGCTTGCGCATAGAGGAACGGATTGGTTTGTACCAGTTCCTCATCCGTTGGAATGGATAGCGTCAGTTCCTCCGTATCTTCGCTATATATATATAAGGTGTTACCATCATACGCTACTTCCATAGCAAACATACCCAGAGCAAATTGCTTGCCACGCATAGCCATATCGCCCGTGTAGGTGATTGGCTGCGACTTTTGTTCAGAAATACTAATCGAAAAATCCGATATCAAGGTCTTTTGCTCCAATGTTGCAAACAGCGATTGCAAAACGGTAAGTGTAATTAATAGGATATTCATAACAAAACCTCTATTCAAATTTCTTAATTCAAAATTCTCAATTACTCTCTACAACCTAATTCTTCTAATTTCTTATCCAATTCATCGAGGCTTTGAATCAGCACATCACGACCTTTCGGACCTTTGTTTGGACCTACAATGCCCGCTGCTTCGAGTTGGTCAGAGAGTTTTCCCGCACGGTTATAACCAATCTCAAACGCACGTTGCAGACGCGAGGTAGATCCCTCTTGCTTGGTTACCACATAGCGTGCCACATCCGCAAACATTGGGTCAAGGCGTTTCAAATCCACCGCACCAGGAGCCAAGGCTTCGCCTTCACCTCCCTCTGGTACATACTCTGGCAGTTGGTATGGTTCGAAGTAATGTTGTTGCTTCTCGATATGTTCTACAATCGCATCCACCTCAGGGGTGTCCACAAACGCACATTGCAGACGGGTGATATTACCATTGCCCGAATAGAGCATATCACCACGACCGATGAGTTGGTCAGCACCCTTCGTATCAAGCACGGTACGCGAATCCACTACGGATTGTGTGCGTAACGCAATACGCGTTGGGATATTTGCCTTAATCACACCCGTCACGATATTCACCGATGGGCGTTGGGTAGCGAGGATCATGTGCATACCTACGGCACGTGCCTTTTGGGTAATACGCGCGATAGGTGTTTCTACCTGCTTGCCCGCTTGCATGATAAAGTCGCCATACTCATCAATGATAATCACAATATATGGCAAGAACTGGTGGTGCAAACTATCTGCCACCAATTTCTCTGGATTCAACCTGCGCGAAACGAATTTTTCGTTGTAGTCTTCGAGGTTACGCACACCCGCATCCATCAACAACTTGTAGCGGTTCTCCATCTCAATCACAAGCGAGTTGAGGGTATTAACCACCTTGTCGCAATCCACAATCACAATATTCTCATCCTCTGTGTCAGGCGTAGCAGCCAAATAGTGACGGAGCAGCGGCTTGTATGGCGCAAACTCCACCATCTTTGGATCCACCATTACGAATTTCAGTTCGGCTGGGTGTTTCTTGTATAGCAACGAAGTGATAATCGCATTGATAGCCACGGATTTACCTTGACCTGTAGCACCTGCTACAAGCAAGTGTGGGGTCTTCGCCAAGTCAAACATAAACACTTCGTTGGTGATGGTGCGTCCGATAGAGATTGGCAACTTCATCTTTTGCTCCTCTTGGAAGCGTTTACTGGCGATTACCGAGTGCATCGACACCACCTGTGGTTTCTCGTTTGGCACCTCAATACCAATGGTTCCTTTGCCAGGGATAGGGGCAATGATACGAATACCCATTGCTGCCAATGAGAGCATGATGTCATTCTCCAAATTCTGGATTTTAGCGATACGAACACCTGCCTGAGGTACAATCTCATAGAGCGTTACGGTAGGGCCTACAGTTGCTTTAATCGACTCAATCTCAATGCCATAGTTGCGCAAAGTGGTTACGATACGGTTGGCGTTAGCTTGCTGCTCCTCTTGATTGATTACGGGAGCGGTCTCATTGTCATACACCTTCAGCAGACCTAGCGAAGGGAACTTGTATAGTTCTAGATCCTTGCGTGGGTCATATGGACCAAGTTTCTTGAGTAAATATTCAGGATCATCTTCCGATAGTTCTACTTCTTTCACATCTTCGACAGATATCTCCACAGACTCTTTATCCTTTGCATCTTGAGGTTGTGGCTGCGGAGCAGGATCTACTTGTATCGGTTCAATATCCAAGATTGGCGTTTGTTTATTCGTTTTATCCTCTTCGTCATCCGTTTTTTCAAGGATAATATCGATCACATTCTCCTGTGGATCAGGATCTTCGATGATATGTTCCGTACTTTCTTCCACAACCTCTCGTTTCTTAAATAACGCTGCAATCCATTTTCCAAATTGCTGGCAATGCTCTACAAAATGCTCATCTACCACAATCAAAAAGACCACCAGAACAGCAACGAGTATGAGCAGCAAGCCCAACCATTGCACATACGATATAGCCCAATCAGCAACGATTTGCCCAACAGCTCCACCCCACCTAAAGAAGGTCCCCACACCTATCACATGCTGCAAGAAGCCCAAAAATACTGCTCCCCACACCAACACAAAGAGTGTAACAAAGAGCAGGCGCACACGCTTCAGTGGGAATTCCACAATCATTCTTATCGCATAGAGAGCCATTGCGATTAACGCCATCAGTGAAACCAGGCCAAACGTGCCATCAACCAACCATCTCGAAGCTATAGCACCTGGTAAACCCAATCTGTTTTGAATATCCAAACGCATCTCCGAACGCCCTGAGGCACGTTCTATGATGTCAAAATCGTGCGCACCTGTGAAGAAAAAACTAACATAAGCTATCATCAACATCAGCACAACAACTAACAACACAATGCCTACTGCCCAGCGAAAACGTTCGCTTGACATCATATCACTCATCGAATGAAAAAAATTTTTCAATCCTGTTTTTTCTACTTTGATTGGTTTTTGTTTCGCGCTCAACGTCGTTGGCGCAACGGGTCTCGTTACTCTTCTTGCCATATTCAATCCTGATTCATAGTTATTTTTAGGGTATTCATGCTTTGAGCCTGCAAAGGTACTATTTTTTTTTGATATTTGCAAAAAAATAATAACAATTTGGCAAATTGAAAAATTATTTGTATCTTTGCAGTCGCGTTCGACCAGCGAATTGCAATAACATAGTCAGCCATTAAACTAGAAAACTATGATTGTACATGTAGCATCGTTTTTAGAAAGTATTGGAGGGTCTATTGATAAGGATCATTATCTCCGTCCCATCCCAGGCAGACTGGGTTATGCTGCCTATTGTCACAAACCAGATTACTCCAAAAAGAAGCGCAAAGAAATGTCCGAACGCCCTATGGTTAAGGCGTTTAGCCAAGTATCTGCTGAGGCGAGCGCTATCCTACGTGACCCTGTACAACGCGAAGCGTGGGCAGAGAAACACCGTGCCGCTTTGCGCGAAGCAAGCAGACACCAGCGTATGCCCGATGCAAAGGGTAAACCTGCCGTACCAGCCCGCCTATGCGATTTCATAAGAAAGGAACTAAGCAAATCCAATTCATAATTCCCTAGCCTTTACACCCTACACTTTACACTCTACACCCTACACCTGCCCATTTCTTGCCACCTACCTGCCACCTGTCTGCATTGGAATCTGATTGGAACCTGATTGGAACCTGATTGGAACATCGCCGTATGATTTCCGAGAGAAAAAGCTATCATCACCGTTACTAAAAGCGCACTATCAAGCCTATAATTAACAAAAAAATCGCCTAGCTAGGCGATTTTCTGTTCGTATGTGATATATCTCTGCTAATTAGAACAAGTAGCGAGCACCGATGGTGATACCACTATAGAGACCCCAGTCGTTGAAAGTGCACCAACCTTTACCACACCAGATACCAATGTTAGGACGGTAATCTATTGAAAGTTGGAATGGAAACCAGAAGTCGTAAGAAACACCTACGTGACCAACTGCACCTACATAAAAGCCATGATTCCAACCAAGACCAGCACCTGCGCCCAGCGACCAGTTCCACTCACCTTTGTTATTCCATGGAATTTTTGTGCCAAATGGGTTTATCCAATCATAAGTAGCTGTAGCACCAATACCTGCAAAACAAGGTACGTTTAATGACAAATCAATCATGTTTGCTTCACCAAGACTGTGTTGGTAAGAAACATCAAGACCATAACCCAAGTTCAAACCAATTGCGCGTGGTTGCGCTACTGCTGCTGCAAAACCAGCAACTGCCAAAATGGCAACGAGAAGAAGTTTTTTCATAATCTTTTGATTTTAATTTGTAATATTTTGATAATGTTTATAATAGTGCTAAGTTGGCGCGGTGCTACAACATACTTCGTTAAAAGTTGCGCAAAGGTAAAGCTTTTTTACGAGAAGCACGATTTAGAATCACAAAATAGTGTTTCAATATGACAAAACACCATCAAAAGACGTTTTTCAAGCACTCAACACCTGTTCACTTGTTGCTTTTCTTCGCCTGCATGACGCTCCACAAACTCGCTAGGCGTGCAGCCGACTATGGCTGTAAAATGTCGCCAAGCAGTAGTGCGAGAGCGGTATCCTGCATCCGTAAAGAGCGTTTGAACAGGGATATTGGGATCCTTTCGTAATTGTTGACAGACATAGTCTATACGACGGTGATTGAGCATATCGGACAGATTGGCAAAACCAAGTTGTTTAGCCGCCTGCTGAATATAAGTGCGGTTGGTGCCTACAAGTTGCACTATCTTATCACCTGTTAGCTCAGAATCTTGCCACACGGCTGGATTGTTCATTACTTCTTGCAAAGCAAGCGCTACAGTATTAACCGTGTTCTGAGTAGAGTGCGGCAATTGTTCCCACGTGTAGTAATCACGAACTTTTTGCAAAGGCACATGAATGCGCTCATAATGTTCAAAATAGACTACAACCACAGACAACAGCAAATAGAGTATCTCATGGGTAATATATCCCAAATACAACTGTAATCCGCGACTAAAGACATAGGATATGCACAACAAAGTGGTTATTAGCACGAGGATATTGTGATATTTGTTTGCGTGTGCAGACCGCATTTGCAGACGAAGAACAATCAGATATACAAAATAGGGAATATAAATACTGAGAAACACAAGCCGAGCAATAATATTGGGTTCTGCAATATGAACGTGTAATTCACTCATGCTACACAACGGGGTTATCTCGCCTCTCGCTACAAATAAAAGGACAACTGCAGCACAAATAAGACTAGGCAAGAACAACAGGAAAATACGACGGAAGTTCAGCCAATGCGGGCGCAGAAGTTCGATAATATAGCATAGCAACACAGCAAAGATATAAAATCCTGGAATATTAATAAGCGGATCAAGCAGCTTGTAAGAGTTCGGCTCAAACGACCGATTGGTTACCAACGCGATTTCCACGGTGGAAGCGATTGCAGAAACAACAAAGAATACAAATATATACTTCCACGAACGATTCTTTGGATCATGCTGCTTGACATATATCAGAATGGCTGCCGCCAACTGTACAAAGATATGTATACCCAATATGACAAGATTAATAATGGATGTGTAATCAGTAAAATGCATACTATTCTAATGTCTATAATTCCGTTTGCAAAGATAGTGATTTTTTCGCACACGCACAACATCAATGGTTTCAATCGCCAGTATATTTGTTGAATTTTGCCAAAATGAAACAATATTTTGAAATACTAAAACCATAATTTGATGTAAAAATTGCGTATTACACTTGCATATATGCATATTTTTTTGTACCTTTGCGCGTTTTTTTTGCAAAGCAAAAGGAAAATGATCAAACATGACGGCATAATAATCGCATTGAATGAGGACGGCACCGCCCTCGTGCGCATCGTACAAACGAGCGCATGTGCAGCGTGCAAAGCCAAAGCCATGTGCGCCAGTGCAGAGAGTGCAGAGAAGGAGATGACGGCTGTTCTTTTGTCGGATAATGGACGCCCTATGGGCTATGGGGTATTGGACGCGGACAAGCCGCTATTGGAGTATAAAGTAGGCGATGAGGTGGAAGTGATGGTGCAGCAGAAGATGGGATGGAAAGCCGTAATGTTGGCATATCTGTTGCCGTTTTTTGTGATGCTGACAGTGATGTTTGTAGGCAATGGGCTATTGGCAATAGGCGATGGAGCGACAGGGCTACTAGGCGATGAGGCAAAGAGAGAAGCTGTGCTTGGTACAGTAGCACTCTGCGCTATGGCAGTGTACTACCTCGTGCTAGGCTTGTTCAAAGACAAATTGCAAAAAGAGTTTAGCTTCACA
>JAEIGA010014827.1_pt1 | contig 11864 bp, 11 predicted proteins | sample 9270691 | NCBI WGS metagenome assembly JAEIGA01 (sample SAMN17057246, study PRJNA624740) | gut metagenome | biome: biome; isolation source: fecal sample | host: Bos grunniens | place: China: Xizang | collected 2019
CTGCAGCCTCCCGTAGGAGTCTGGGCAGTATCTCAGTCCCAGTGGGGCTGGTCATCCTCTCAGACCAGCTAATCGTAAGCCTTGGTGGGCCGTTACCCCGCCAACAAGCTGATGATGCGCGAGCCCCTCTAAGAGCGAGAGCCTTTGCAGGCCCCCTTTAGCACTCGAATGATGTCATTCGGTGCCACATGCGGTATTAGCTATCGTTTCCAATAGTTTTCCCCCACTCAAAGGCAGGTTGCTCACGTGTTCCTCCCCAATCCGCCACTCTCACACCTCAGTATTGCTACATCGGTGATCCCGTTCGACTTGCATGCCTAATCCACGCTACCAGCGTTCGTTCTGAGCCAGAATCAAACTCTCAATAAGAAATATTTGAGTTTATTTTTTAATGCTCTCACACAAACATCTTTTGTTCCATGTCTTTTTCAAAAGACACATCTTAACTCTCTGTTTTCAAAGATCAATCGCTCTCCCTTTCGGGCGAACGAGGACATAGTATACCAAAACTTATTTCACCGCGCAAGGGGGTTTTTTAAATTATTTTTTAGTTACTTCTTTCGCGGGAGTTACCTGAGGCTTTTAAGCGACTCGGTCTCGAGAAAGAAAGAATACGCGCCCAAGGAGAATAACAATAGCTCCTAAAGCGTAGAATACGCCAAGCGAAGCCAATCCCGCGGTGCGACCAAACGCGCCCTGTAAACACGGAAGTACTGTCGATGACAATGAACCGAAAAGAAACGCCATACACATCATTATTCCGACAGCGGAGGCGTGATATCGAGGAGTAACGACATCAAAGAATGATGCCATGAAATTAGAATCGTATATCCCCCTAAAAAAACCAAATGCCGTCATCGCCGCGACGCAAGCAACAAATGTATCAGCGTACGCCATCAACACGATAAACGGGATAGCAAGGGCAAGCCCGGCCGCTCCAAGTTCTAAACGAATCCCAGGTCGTTTTTTCGCGACCTTGTCCCCGAATCGACTGCCAATAAGTACGCCGACTACAGCCCCAAGATAATGCCACGCCACAGCATGAAAGCCTGCCCATTTCCGGAGAAATGGATTATCATTTAAAAATGAATCAGCTAAAAATGTCGGCATCCAATTCTTAAAACCGATGTCAACGTAAATCATCATAGCTAATCCCACAATCACGCAAAGAGCTGTCGGCTTAGAAAATACAGCCTTTACTGCTGCGGAAATCTTCGGTTTATCGCTAGCAGACGAAAGTGGCTTCGTATCTTTTAAAAACACGGCCAACACTGCCGCCCACAATAATCCAAGCGCGCCAAAAACATAAAATGTCACTCTCCATTTCGCGACATCTCCGTTTTCAGCTTCGCCAGAAAAATATCCCGCCAATGTCCCGCATCCGACAATTCCTATGTAAAGCCCGAGCTGCAAAATCGAAATCGCAGTCGCACGCGATTCTTGGTGAAGTTGCGAAATTAAAGATGTCGCAGAGGGATAGTAAAAGGTCTGCCCTACACCATTTAAAATCCCATATGTGACAAGTAGCATCCCCACTGTCGAGATGAATCCCGATAAAAATATCCCTAAACAAAATATCGCAACGCCAATCGTCACCATCCACTTGCGACGAAATATGTCCGCGGCAATCCCTGCAAATGGCACCGAGATCCCATAAACAAATGCGAAAACTGTCCCGACCATACCTACTGCGACTTTATCCGCCTGAGTCGAATGCATAATCGCGCCGATTGAGGGCCCGAATAACTGCCGTGTACCTTGTTGCAAAAAAAACGCCACCCACAACAAGCCAAGCGCAAACCATTTGTAAGTTTTATCATTCATTTCGCCGTAGCCTCCTTAATGCAACTTTACCATTCTCTTGAGTCTAATCCAAGGTTGCAAACGCATATCGGTCATGTGCAGCATAATCTTTTTCGATATTTATATTTGAAAAACCATAAGCAAACATCAGCTCACGCACCAATTCGCCTTGATTTTCACCGATCTCGAAAAATACCGCACCTCCAGGCTTAAGAACATTCAGTGCATCGCTCAAGTACCGATCGTAAAAATCCAATCCGCTCTCACCACCATCGAGCGCCAAACGCGGCTCAAAATCACGAACATTCCTTTCCAAACCTTCGCACTCCTTCGTCGCTATGTACGGCGGATTAGAAACTATCACATCGATGATTTGAGGCTCATCAAAATCTTCTAAGCCATCAGCCACCGCAAATTTAACCTTGTCCGAAAGTCCAGATAGCGCGGCATTTTCTTTAGCTAAAGTTATCGCGTCTTCACTGATATCCGTCCCCAAAAACATACCCTCGTAACCATACTCTGCGGCAAGACTCAAAATAATCGCTCCCGTACCCGTACCGACATCGACAATAAATGGCCTTGTAGAATAAGAAGGTTTTTTTTCATTAAGATGCTTGAGCACCCTTTCCACCAGACCTTCCGTTTCCGGACGCGGTATCAACGCCCTTTTATCGCACTTTAAGGTTAAATGCCTAAAATCCCATTCTCCTATAACATACTGCACTGGCTCGCCGTGAGAAAGACGCTTTATTCCGCGACGCATCGCATCCAAAAATTTCTCGGATACACTATCACGGTAAACCCGCACGAGATCACCACGAGAAACCCGCAATAATCGCGCTGCTAAAAACTCCGCGTTCGCACGCGAATCGCAGACGCCTTTCTTTGATAGAAATGCATCTGACGATTCTATAACTTCGAGCCAATTCACTTTAATCAGAACGGCATGTCGTCGATTTGAGTATCATCAATCATTCCATCAGGAATAGCCGCCTCCGGAATGGGTTCAGTAGATGTGCCGTCAGCATTAAGCACCTCAATCTTAAGACCCGTCAGATCGACAAAATACGCCACGCCCTTCGGGCCGTCCCAGCGGCGGCCGTCGATGGCAAAACGCACCTTTACCCTTGAACCCTTAGAGATTGAATCTAATAGCGCGCAATTATCTTTCTTGAACGAAAATTTCACTGGATTAGGATATTTGCCGGGATTATCCACATCGTTTCCGATAATCACATCGCGCTTGGTAAAACCGCTGGCGAAAGTTTGAACATCCATTACTTCCTCAACGACTCCGGTATATTCGTATATCTGCGACATTACTTTTTTCTTTCTTTTTTATTGCTCGATAAAAACATAAAAATTCTTAATTTTTTCCGGCATCAACTTGGCTATTTCATAAATCTCTCTTAAACGTGTATCGCCGTTAACATAGAAAAAACACGTATCCACTTTAAGGGACTTCTCTTCCTTCAAATAATCTAAACTATGCTCGGAAACAATCAACTTCGGATCAAGGCTACCCTCCGACCAGTCTTCTTTGATAATTGTCAGAGGTAAACTCTTTGAGAGGTGAATTTCGTAAGGTTGGGCAAGCCTCATTGATCGCTGGCGCCACGCTTCTTGCGGTAAAAACGCACGGTAATAAAATTGCCCTTCTTTGAAACCGTTGATCTTCGCGACTGGCGAATCGATTTTAGATAGGCCAAGCGCGATTTTCACTGCCTCCGAAACGGTATATTCTCCCTTGAAGTCGGGTGTGATTTCACGCTTAGAGTCTTCAGTTTTCCCGTCCCACTTTAACGTAAACGTACGGACTTCACCCTTGGGAATTTCGACCTTAGGGGAAAATCGCCCATAAGCTGTCGCCTGATCGAGCGTGTCATTCAGTTGCAATATAGACTCTGGCAAATTATAAAAAGCTAACAATGATAGCGGCATATTGGTATGCGCCACGGGAATATTATCAGGACCGCGCTTTCCGCCGGAATAAATAACATCACATGGTGCATTAGTTTCGCAATCTAAAACTAACTCAGAAAGCGACGGCTCCATCGACAATTTAACTCCCACCGGCCAAAACCGACATTTCGAATAATCGACATCCTTGCCCTTTGGAAGACCTATTTTCTCAAACGCCTCGGTGAAAGAACGAATAGAATCTTCCAGCACAAACATCGACTCGTAGTCGTGATCGGAGCCTTCGCCCACGGCAAAAAATTCCAATACGGAAGTTTTGCCGAGCCCGGTGGATTTGGCGGTAAACTTGACGCTCTTATTCGGAACGTCTACGGTGATTACCGCCAAAACCAAAGCAGAGAATATCGATAAAAAAGTCGTCACCTGAAATTCTCCATCGCCCGCTTAAAGCCAGGTGCACTTCGGCGAATAATGTCCTCATCGACGCTACAACTCAATCGCACATAACCGGAATACCCAAACCCTCGTCCGGGCACTACCAATATGTTTTCTTTCAGTAGCGCATCAGCAAACACTGTATCGTCTTCAACTGGACTTTTAACGAAGAAATAAAACGCGCCCTTCGGCATCTCAAACTCGATACCGGCATCGCGTAGAACTTTCGCCATAAGCTTACGGCGGCGATCATAGACCTCAAGATCCACAACCTCGTCGACGAGTCGCGCAGCCAATTTCTGTCCGATCACAGGAGCATTCACGAATCCCAATGTGCGGAGAGTAAGCGTTACCGCAGAAATAAGCAATGCCTGATTTTCCATCGAGGGATTTGCAACAAAATACCCGATACGTTCGCCCGCTAATGACAGCGTCTTTGAAAACGACCCTAAAACACATGCGTATTTGGTCGCGCCGAGCACGGGAGCAACTTCAACTCCATCATAGGCAAATGCACGATACGGCTCATCGCTCAAAAGAAAAAGCGGACGAGCATCATCTCCATCGCAACTGATGCGACGAGCATTCTCGTCATTGACTATCTTTGCAATGGCCTTGATGTCTTCTTCTGGATAAATCGCACCGGTGGGATTATTAGGCGAGTTTACGATAATGGCACGAGTTTTCGGCGTTACTGCTTTTTTTAACCCCTCGACATCAGGTCTAAATGTAGGCGCTATCGACTTTACGCTCTTTAAGACGCCACCAAAATGGCCGCAATATGCACCGTACTCAACAAAGTAAGGAGCCGGAGTTATTACCTCATCTCCCGGCTCAATAACCGCCCGGAAAAATGACACTAACGCTCCTGCGGCACCGACAGTGACAACAACATCCTCAGGGCGCACAGTCATTTGCTGCTGACGAGACAAGTACTTCGCTAGCGCAGCGCGCACGGCGGGAATTCCCGCATTTGGGCAATATCCAAGTCCAAGCGGCTTTACTGCGTCTGAAGCTATCTCTATCAGCGCGTCACGAGTTTGGGCGGGAGGCGGAACATCAGGATTCCCAAGAGAGAAATCAAACACCGCCTCTTCGCCATACTCCTTTTTCAGTTCAAGCCCACGCTCGAACATTTTCCGGATCCAACTTGACGACGCCATTGAAGACGCCACAGACTCAGTAATCGGTAGCATAATAGAATTACATCAAACCTTTGTAGAGTTTTTCAATGTCCTTGACGGTGCATTCCCTCGGGTTGCCAGGGCGACAGGCATCAGCGTATGCAGACTCAGAAAGGAATTTAATATCCTCTTTTTTCAATACGCCCTTCAAATCCGTTGGAATGCCGATATCCTTTGAGAGCTTTTCGACCGCTGCGATCGCTGCCTTGCGGGCATCCTTCAAGGTCATCTTATCAACGCCCTTCACGCCCATCGCAATCGCGATGTTACGATACTTCTCGCCGGTCTTAGATTCGTTGAACTTCATCGCCGTCGGGAGAAGAATCGCACAAGCCTTGCCGTGTGGCATATCATAAAGCGCCGAAAGCCCATGAGCCATCGAGTGATCAATACCGAGGCCGACATTTGAAAATCCCATGCCAGCGATATACTGTCCGAGTGCCATGCCTTCACGTCCCGACATCTTACCGGCGACAGCATCGCGAAGCGAAGACGAAATCAGTCGAATAGCCTCGAGATGAAGCATGTCAGTAATCCGGCATGCGCCCTTGGTGATATAACCTTCAATCGCATGCGTAAGCGCATCCATACCGGTAAATGCCGTAAGGCTCTTAGGCATCGAAGCCATCATCTCAGGATCGACAAATGCGACAACAGGGATATCATGAGGATCGACGCAAACGAACTTGCGGTGCTTCTGAACATCGGTGATGACATAGTTTATGGTGACTTCAGCTGCAGTACCCGCAGTCGTCGGGACTGCGAGAATAGGAAGCGACGGCTTTTTAGTCGGTGCAACACCCTCAAGCGAGCGAACATTCGCAAACTTAGGATTAGTGATGATAATACCGACAGCCTTGGCAGTATCCATCGAGGAACCGCCACCAATCGCGATGATTGAATCAGCCTTGAACGCCTTCGCAGCCTTTACACCGTTTTTAACATTTTCAATCGTAGGATTCGCCTTAATATCGGAATAAACAGCATACTTGATCTTGGCCTTATCGAGGATGTCCGTGACTTTCTTGGATACGCCAAACTTAATGAGGTCAGAGTCCGTAAAAACTATCGGTTTTTTAAGACCGCGAGAACTAAGTTCATTAACGATCGCCGCGATCGCGCCTGCTCCGTGATAGGAGGTTTCATTGAGAATAATGCGATTTACCATACGGGGATTCCTTATTTGTTTTTGAAAATCATTTGTTATTATAGCATATTTCAGACTACAAAACGATATTGTCGATAAGCCGAGTCTTGCCGCAAAACGCCGCGACGAGCACTGTAGTACCCTTGCGGACGCTGCGTACAGGTTTAAGGGTTTCTGAATCAACGCACTCGACATAATCAACCGTCAATCCTGCGCGCTCCAGCGACTTCTTAATCGCGAGAGTAGTTTTGGGTTTTGATTTCAATGCCGATAGTTCTCGCGAAATCACTACTGCCTGTTCACGCTCTTTATCGCTGAGATATGTGTTTCTGCTGGACATCGCGAGCCCTGAGCTTTCGCGAACGATCGGCGCGACAACTATCTCAAGATCGAAATTCAAGTCGCGCACCATACGCTTAATGACCTGGACCTGCTGGTAGTCTTTCTGTCCGAAAACCGCGAAATCCGGATGTGCCAAATTAAAGAGTTTCGCGACAACCGTAGCCACCCCACGAAAATGCCCAGGGCGTCGCGCCCCACAAAGCCCACCAGAAAGAGACACTTCTTCAACGAAGGTTGAATGGTCACGATCGTACATATTTTCGGTCGTGGGGAAAAATACCGCAGTAGCACCAGCCATGCGGCACTTCCTTAAATCGGACTTTTCATCGCGAGGGTATTTTTCAAAATCCTCATTTGGACCGAATTGTACGGGATTTACAAAGATGCTGACAATGATTTCATCAGCGCCCTTTTTCTTTGCGGCTTCGATCAGACTCAAATGACCATCATGAAGATAGCCCATCGTCGGCACTAAAGCAACACACTTAGACTTTAGACGGCATTTTCGCGCCCAAGCCTGCAGTTTTTTCGGATCAGTAAAAACTTTCATGATTACAAATGAACGCCTTCGATTTCCGCAAGAATACCCGCCGCTGCAGCTTGAGGATCTTCGGCACAAAGAATAGGTCTACCGATCACGAGATGGGTTGCGCCGTCACGCACAGCGTCTGCCGGAGTTGCAACTCGCTTCTGGTCGCCCACTGCCGTTCCCGTCGGACGGACGCCGGGAGTCACAAAAATCGTTCCCGCCTTCAAACTCTTCGAAAGTGCTCCGACTTCTTTCGGACTACACACTAAACCGCTGGCGCCATTCTCGATCGCAAACGCCGCCATCGCCTGCACCTGCTCGGCCGGCGTGCGACCTGCGATACCGACATCCGCCAAATCGCTTTGATCAAGCGAAGTTAAGACCGTTACGGCGAGAATCTTAGGAGCTTTTTCGCCAAATGACGCAGCAGCCTCGGCAGCGGCCTTAATCATCGACTTACCGCCGATAGAATGTATTGTCATTAAATCAACGCCAAGTGCTGCTCCAGACTTAACTGCGCGCTCCACCGTGCGCGGAATATCGTGGAATTTCAGGTCGAGAAAAACCTTTTTACCTAGATCCTTGACCGCCTTGACGACATCAGGGCCTTCGGCAGTAAAAAGCTCAAGCCCGATTTTATAGAAGTTTACACTGTCTCCAATGAGCTTGATTCTATCAATTGCTTCATCTTTGGTGTTAACATCCAAAGCCACAATAATTTCAGCCATGAGAAATATCCTTTCGTGTTTGTTTTTTATCAATCAAAGAGACTTACAAAATTTTCGCATTCCCCGAACCGATCGAATGCACAATCAATGGTCTGCGCGGTATGGGCGTCTGAGGAGAGGATAAATTTCACACCGCGATCCCTCAGAATATCCCTAAAGTTTTTCGAGGGATACGCATCACTCATCCAGCCACGCGAAATCGCTCCAGTATTCACCTCAACTTTTTTGCCCGAAAGCGCTATAGCATCTGCTGTGTTTTCAAGTTCGGAAATATACCATTTTTCGCTCTCGTCAAAAAACGGATATTTGCTATTGAACTTACGGATCAAATCAGGATGCGCCAGAAAATCAAAGTCGAAATCCCTAACAATTTCACGCTGCAGACGAAAATATTCACTGATAAACTTTTTTACATCCCCACCATACAAGCGTTTGATGCCATCCATGAGAATGTCAGGAGTATTATCAACCCACAATATTTCACCAGATGGTGCAACAGTACAATGCACCGAACCAATCAAATACTCCAGTCCCAAATGCTGATAACGCGATTTCTCCGGCGTAGTGATTGCCGGTATATAATCAGCCTCTCCTCCGAGATGGACTTTGATGCGAGAGGCGTATTTAATTTTCAATGCGCGAATCTCATCGGCATACGCCTCTCCTTTTTTAGGATCTATCACATACGACGAACAAAAAGGAAATGCCATGTGAGAAGAAAATCCGATAGCATCAAATCCTTTCTCAATCGCAGAGAGCACCACAGCCTCAGGAGTATCCTTGCCGTCGCACCAAAGCGTGTGCGTATGGTAATTCGTCAGCATTTTCAACGAAGCCTCTTTTTAAGAACTACCAGCGTTTCAAATCTCGCGGTCCTTGGGAACATGTTGAACAACCGAACGCTTTCTACCTCATAAGAAGCGCAAATCACTTTCAGATCGCGCGTCAAAGTCGCAGGATCACACGAGACGTAAAAAATCCTCGGAGCTCTGGATTTAGCCAAATGCAAAGCCACGCCCGGTTCCATCCCGCCACGCGGGGGATCGGCGATAATGGTCGTGCGATCGCTGATTTCGATTTTTTTAAGAACTCTGACAACTTCCTCAGCATAAAAAGAAGCGTCCAACTTCAGCGCCTTTGCGTTTTTCTGTGCGAACAAAATTGCTTCTCGCCCGGACTCTACTCCTGTAAGTCGCGGCGAAAAACTTGGATCGGCATTCGATAGTGCGCACAATCCGAAAACTCCAACGCCGCAATACAAGTCGAGAATGTCAGCTCCAGATATCATATCCTTTTTGTATTCGTCAATAACGGCTTTAACTAAAGCCGCCCCCACGAAAGGATTTACCTGATAAAACCCGCCAGCTGGAACTTCAAACGACAAGCCAAGTGTGATCTCTTTCAAAATCGAGTCCTTGGGCGCGTCTCCAATCCACCATTTAACGCCACTGCGCTCCGTCCAACGAATCGTTACCGAACCTTTGCGCTCGACATCCTTGCGGATATGATACGGCCCTTGGGTGAGAAGCTTTATAACAGCTGAACGAATTTCGCCAAGTTTGTCGTTAATCGGTTTTACCGCCAATGGATCGTAGGGGACATCAACTACCTCATGAGACGGTTCAGTACGATAACCTATAACCCATTGACCATTTTGCTTCGCGAAGTGATAGCGGACCTTGTTGCGATAATTCGCCGAAGGCAAAGTGGAGACATCTTCAAGCGTGATTTTCTCAGGATCAAAAAGTCTCGCTCGATGAAAAAACTCCTTTAACTGATCGAGCTTAGCGCGAAGCTCGGCTTCATAAGACAACTCTGCGTAAACACACCCAGGGATATTTTTAAATTCGCCGCCATCAATGCGCTCAGGAGAACGCTCTATGATTTCGACTAATTTCGCTTTTACAAAGTTCTTTTTTTGGACGGTGATTTCGGCTTTTACTTGCTCGCCAGCCCATGCACCGGGTACAAACACAACTCTGCCGTCACCAAGCCGTCCTAATCCATCTCCGCCATACACATTTTTGGCGATATAGACAGTCGAAGTCATACTTTGAAAAACTTTTTAAGCTTCACTACCTTGTCGAGTTTTTCCCAGGGGAATATGTCGCGTCCAAAATGACCGTATGCTGCCGTATCTTCGTAGCACCATCCTTTCGGAGTTAAAAGCTTTAGATCTTTAATAAGCCCATACGGCCTAAAATCAAAGATTTTTCCACTCATCAGCATCTTTTCAAGAGCCTCATTCGTGATGCCTTCAGCGCAAGTACCAAAAGTCTTCACGCAGAACGACACGGGAGTGTCTACACCGATAGCATAAGCCACTTGAATCTGGCACCGCTCCGCGAGACCTGCTGCGACGATGTTCTTCGCGGCATAACGCGCATAATATGCTGCTGAGCGATCGACTTTTGATGGGTCCTTCCCTGAAAAAGCACCGCCGCCGTGCGACGCCATGCCGCCATAGGTATCGACAATGATTTTGCGCCCAGTAAGGCCTGAATCTCCGCACGGACCTCCGACAACGAACTTACCGGTGGGGTTAATCAAAAAGCGCGTCTTCTTATCCAAAAGCCCGGTCTTTTCAAGATATTCGCGAGCATAAGACTCGATTTCCTTGTAATTCTTTTTAGTCGCACCTTTGGCGGTAGTCTGATGGGAAATCACAACCGTATCAATGCGAACCGGCTTCCCATTTTTATATACAATCGAAAGCTGACTTTTAGAGTCGGGCCTGAGATAAGGAAGCTTCCCGGAATGACGAAGCTGAGCAAAAAGCTCTAATAAGCCATGCGAATAAACGAGCGTAGAGGGCATGTACTCTTTAGTTTCATTAGTCGCATAACCGAACATCATGCCTTGGTCTCCGGCGCCCTGCTTCTCGGCCGTCTTGCGATTCACACCGCGAGCAATATCAGGCGACTGGCCGTGAAGCTTAGACAAATAAACGAAGCTATCCCAAGAAAAATTTTCTTCTGGCCTATCATATCCGATTTTCTTAACCACTCTACGGGCGATCGCACCAGGATCAATAGACTTAAAGTTGCGGCAGGTGATTTCTCCCATGTTCATCACCGTATCTGGCCCCACCATAGTCTCGCACGCTACATGCGCCGATTTGTCGGCTTTAAGACACGCATCTAATATCGCATCGGAAATTTGGTCTGCCACTTTGTCAGGATGTCCCTCCGAAACAGATTCTGATGTAAATACGTGGCTGTGATTATCTTTCATTTTTCATTCCCTGTTAGATTCAGTTTATCTCACTTGAACGCCCCATGCGTCCAAAGTCACAGACTGAAATGATTTATTGTATATTATACCATATCCCGCTGTACCAAAATCATTAAAATAATGACATTGGGTAAACGCCGCGATCCACAAGATCCTTTATCGCAGCAACAACCAAGGGCTTATCTTCACGATAAGTCACTCCAAACCATTCAGAATCTGTAGGGAGCACCTTACATGTCGCCTTCGATTCACGAATCAGTTCATCGACAACAAACGGTATGTACCACTCACTTTTTTCTTTCGAACCATTCTCTTTTAGCCAAGCAGGAAATCTCTTTTCAAGTTCATCGAACAATTTCGGAGTAAATCCCCAGCAATTCATAGACACGCGTGCGTCAAGCGAGACGATGTCGCAGGAAGATTCGTTTTCGCGGTTTTCCACCTGTTCGCCGACACGTACCAATTTCGTCATTTCCTTTACGCCGGTCAAGTTGCCTTTATCGTCTATTGAGCAAATTCCGCGCGCCACGGAGCCGTTTTCC
>JAEIGA010014828.1_pt1 | contig 11864 bp, 14 predicted proteins | sample 9270691 | NCBI WGS metagenome assembly JAEIGA01 (sample SAMN17057246, study PRJNA624740) | gut metagenome | biome: biome; isolation source: fecal sample | host: Bos grunniens | place: China: Xizang | collected 2019
ATGTAACCATTGGTTATCAGATTGTAACCATTGGTTATTTGATTAGACATAAAAATACCCGGCCACAATGTGACCGGGATCGTTTTAAAATGCTTCTGCTGCTTTGAACATCGGGAAAAATGCTTCCATCGCGACAGTTACCGGGAAGGTTGCATTTCCGTTCTGGAAATATAGAGCACCATCGGCCGCGTTAGCTTGGCACATAAACCAGAGATTAACCAAACCTTGCGGCGTTGTGACTCCGCGATACCCTCTAAACATGATATTAGTCGGATTTGTAAAGCCGACGTTTACGCCCAGGGCCGAGGAGCCGGCGAAGGTAATAATCTTATTATACCCAGTGAAGACGAGCTCGGCTCCGGCTTCGGTAACTACCACTGTAAACGGAAAATCTACCGCGGCCGGCGTTGTATATGATGCAATTATCGAGTGCTCAAATTTGAAAGATACGCAGCCGTTAAGTGCTCCCTGAGCGAGCCACTTCGAATAATACTCATATCCGGCCTGAGATAAATGCGTAAGATCGCTTTCGATGTATGTCTTATGGTGGGCGAGCCAGTAAGTATTTTCGATGTATGCCGCGCCGTGCTTTGCGCATGTTTTCAAGATATTATATACGCGCGCATGTGAGTTATTTCGCCAACAACCAAAATAACCGATCTTTACATGAGCATAAGGATAATATGTTTTACACACGTCCATAAATGCCGCGATGCCGTTCTCAATCTCGGAGTCGGTGTATTGATCGTCGTTTGTGCCGGCATATACTACAATATCGGTAATATATTTTCCGGTAAAATCAGGGTTGTTCTGTATGTTATAGAGAAGTGCTTGTGCGTATGAGTTGTTAGGATTTGCGAACGCTCTCGATCCAACCCCCGGCACGTCGATATTAGATAATACTTCATATCCGGCGCGCTTGACGTATTCGCTAACCCAGTAAATCCACCCGTGCGACTCTTCCAACGGTACATCGGGAGTATATCCGGCGCCGAGACTGTCGCCTAAGAAGAAAAATCTTCTTTTTGAGAGATTTGTCTCGATTGCGGTAAGTCTGTTTTTGTTTGATGCGTTGTCGATCTCGAGCGCGGAGATCCTCTCGCTCAGATTAGTTATCAGGATATCGTAATCGGCCACGAGTGCCCAGTAGTCCGTATTAGTGATCTCGATCCCCGCAGGAACCGGACGAACCGAAATATAACCGATGTTGTTATCCGAGACGATCGTCCACGGTTTATACTGTTTTGTGATGTCCCACGCTCCGGCGTTGGTTATCTTGTTAATGACTTCGAAGTCTCTCATTTTGTTAGTAAGTCCGCGAAGCATCGCCAGAACCTCGCGAAGATCGCTATCATATGCGGAAACGTTCGGAAAATCATACATACTATCAGGATATAAAGACATGTTCTTAACTCCCTTCTAAAATACGCAAAGACACATCTCATCGGAGAACTTCTCCGCGAGCTCTGTGTATAAATTAAATTCGTTTCTTTTTAATGCGTTGAAAAATTCAACGTTGGGCGAGATCCTGTAGCCGTGCTCGCCGATGATGATCTTGTCTTCGTGTGTAAATTTGTTTAGTCCGGTGTTGTGTACGGTGCCGGTGTTCTCGGTGGTCTGCGTTCCGGTATTACTTACGCCGGAGTCTTCCGCGTCAGTATCTGAGTGCGTGTCTCGCGTCCTGAGCATAACGCCGGACTCATTTTCTGCGCTGACGTAGTGCTCGTCTGTATAACTGCCGCTCTTTCGCTCCAATAGATCGTCGGTACGTTCGCTTTTAAGATCGTCGACTCTTTGCTCGTCTAAATCTTCCGTGTGCGCTCTGTCGATCTTTTCCTCGCGGCTTATTGAGTAAGTGTCTAATGCGTCGTATTCTTTGGCCAGAAGTAAAAGCGTTCTGTCGATGTAACTTTGTTCTCTTTTAAAGAAATTCACGGCAAACCGTGCGAAGACTTCGCTCGTATTATAGCGGGCGTCTCTCGTTCCGCACTGTCTCAGGATCTCGAGCGCGAGCGTCTCCCGGTCGATCAGCGCATTAACGCCGGCCTGATTGATTATATCCACTAAATAATCGAGAGTGCCCGTTTTGTCGTTCTTAATCTGGTAGACTTGCATCAGGTCTAACACTGTTACCATTGTTGCGCCCTCCCATTCCAAACTTAACCGAGAGCTCTCCGTCGAGCTCGTTTCCATACAACTTTTTAACTTTCTCGATCTGGCGGTCAACGTTCGACTGCCAGAGATCCACGGCAGCGACTAACTGCTCATTGTTTGCGTTTACTTCGTCCTTGATCAGTCGCTCGCGTTTGTCCGTATTTGCGTTATTTACTCCGATAGATGTCAAGAACTCGCACATGATCTCATGCTTTGCAAGCTGCACGTCGTTAGTAATGTAATTCTCTTTAACCGGCAATCTCTGGAAGGGTAGTGAGTCCTTCTTGAGCGGGCTCTCGCTCTTCCGTGTGATCTTATAATATGCCGCCGGGACTCCGCTCATTATTCGAGTAATGAGCGCCTTCATATCCTGCGCTTGCTGCTCGTCTTCGACTTCCGCGAGCCATGGTGTCCGGGATACCAAAAGATTGATGTCGATCGAGCCGTCGCAGTTTGCGAGCTTCTCGGCGTATATATCTATTAATGAAGAGATCCCGATCTCGTAAATACTGGAATAATAACCGGCGCTCTCCATGTAGATAATCTCGCAGTCTTGCCCGACCGTTCGCCGGCCGATATTGACGAGATCATTCGAGATTATTCCGACCGGATAATGCCAGGCGTTGCGAGTCTCTACCGTGTAAGAATACGGCACGACTACGCCTTTTTTCTTAGCGACGGCGATCTGGCCGCCATATAATAAGTTAGCCCTGAAGTAGTCTATACTCCAATGATCCGGAACTTTGACCGAAACGGAGCCGAGAAAAATTCTCCAGAGCTCTTTGCGGTAAAAATTGACCCGGTGCGTCTGCTGCGCCTGAATCTCTTTATCTTTGACGGAGTAAGCTTCTTCGTATGCTCTTCGCAGTAGCTTCTTATTTAATCTACTCATTCAACATATACTCCTTGATCAAATGCTGCATTTACTGCCGCGAGCTCGCTCTCGGTTCCTGCGAAGCTCAGCGATGCGTTTCTTGTTTTCATGTATCCGGGTTTGACGGTAACAACTTTCTCGCAGATCCTTCCGGCCGTATTGATAAATGCCGGGTCTGTGGGATCGATGTCGCTATCATACTCGATCATTAAGACGGCGGGCTTGTTTAAATCTGCGAAGATCGAAGCAAGGCCGGCAGAATCAACCGCACTCATTACGCGCTCGACTTTGTCTCCGTCCATAGCTCCCTTAATAACTCCGCCGGCTCCGCCTACTAAAGCGCCGCCGATCGCTCCCCAGATACCGCCCGCCGCGAGTCCCGTCCCGGCTCCTGCGAAAGCTCCGGCGACTCCGCTCGTTAACATGTGGGAAGCTGCGCTCGTCTGAGATTTGAGCGGCAGCGGACACTTTAACGTAGTTGAGAAGATCCCGAGATTAACTCCGTTCATAGTGGCGGTGTATGTAAGCTCTCCGGATATAATATTAGCCGCATAGCTAAGCGTTAACTGCCGAAGTGCGGACGTTTTCACAAGATCCACGGGGATATTTACGACGCCGATAAACGGCAGCAACAAATAATATTTAACGTACTTGTCGCAAAACCTAAAGTCTGTATGATCCGGCGCCGGGAGCGTTAACGTCTCAGTAAATCGTTTCGCTTGCAATCCATAAGCGGAGACTTTGTCGACCGTGTAATTGTGGGAGTCGTCTCCGATCTGGATCGTTTCCCCTTGCGCGATCTGGTGGCAGTTATACGATTTAAACGGAACCGCCCAGATCCCGCAGATATAGTCCATGGGATCGCCGCCGCCTAAGTTTTGTTTTATCTGAGAGTAAAAACTCGGGCTTGCTACCTTCTGGACGTAATTATCCCCGATCGGCCACGAAATCACGATATCGATCCCGCCGAAAGCTCCGTCTGATGTGATCACGGCGTCGACTTCAACAAAGGGCGCCGCGCCCGTACTGTCCGGATCGGTGATCAAATCGAAGCTCTCTGCTTCGACGAGCGATCTCTTTTTGATCGCAGGAACCGGGACGACGCGCGGATCATCGAGTAAACCTTGCCAGTCTACCGATGAAAGCTCGCAATATACATTCTGGCCAAGTACCGAAGAGATCCACGTCGCGAGATAGTCTTCCGAGAGATCGATCTCCCACTCTCCGGCAGCGATCGAGCGTCGGCCGACTACTCGATAATATTTCGAGTAAGCCGGTATCCTACAATAATTATAGGAAGTAATGCTCGCATCGTGGATCTCGAGAGTCGGCTTCTCGAGATCCGTCGTCTCTTTGAAAGCGACGCCCACTCGATAGCCGTCGCCGCTCGGCCTTCCGGTGGAATTGTCGCGTTTTGAAAAGCTATAAAAGTAGGCGTCTATCATTTCAATATCTCCTTAGTCGTTGCAGAAGCACACTCCATTTTCTGAGAGATCATTATACCAGAGCTGCTCAGAGAAATAGAATACGTTAATGAAACGGCCGCGGGCATTTATCGGGCTGCTCTGCATGTCCTCGTCATAGCGGAAGGTTCCCAGAGCGTAGCGGTCGAAGATAAATCCGAGCACGTTCTCGACGATCTTCTGCTCGGTGCCGCCCTGCCCGTCGTCGACGGTTACCTTTATAGTAGTGCGATCCTGCTCGCCCTGCCAGTAGGGAACCTCGATAAACTCCTTGAGCTCGACAAGCTCCTTGTGATATGCGTTGAACTGAACCACTGTCTGGAGTCTCGACTGAAGCTTGTCATAGATAAGAAACTTCTGCTCTCCTCTGGGAGTGTGTCTCTCGGCTCCTTCGGTGTTGTAAGAAGTTGAGAGATTGCGAAGTCTCTTAGAGTAAAGCTCCATTTCACCGGCTACAAAAGCGAGATACTTCTCATCAAGTAAGCTCTCGGCCTGAGTGAGTGATCTGCCGGATTCGGTGTTATACTCGGTTAACAAGTGCCTGATCTGAGTCGTTCCGCAATTTGCGATATATGAAGCGATCGCAAGCCGTGCCATGTTCTCGGCCGCAAAGTCGAGCTTGATCCTCATCTTTCCAAAGATCATCTGAGACCACTTCGCGAACTCGGCTTCTGATCTAAAAGCGCCCTGAAGCTGCTTCTTTACGATAGTAACATAGTTACTATAAGTCGCGCGCTTTACAAAAAGCTTCTGCTTTGCGGTGGGCTTTCTAACGACATACTGATCTACACTCTGGCCGTCTACGAGCTCGAATGACTCGTCCGAAGTAAACTCAGGTACTTCTGCATCGATCTTCTGATAGATAGCTCCCCACTCTTCGCCGCTTACCATAAGATCGCGAAGACTGGACTCGTAAGGTCTCCATGTGGTGTAAGTTGCGGCCATCATCAAGAGAAGTGTCTGAGTGAAGGTCTCTGTCGCATCGTTGGAAGAGAGCACGCTCTTACCAAAGTCGATAAATGATGCGGTATCAAGTACGGTAACGGGACTAAGTCCGTTTGCCTGACTGTTTACCGCGTTAACGATCGCATATACATTATTATTTATATATGCGGTTGAAGTTGCGCGCAGACTGGGCGCGTTTTTTGCTGCATTTAATGCCATTTTCTTTACTCCTTTTCTTTTTCTCCGAGACCCAGAATACTACAAAGAGCTTCCTCGGCGGTCGGCATGTCTCCTTCTGCCGCTTCGCCGTTTAACTCGCTTGCCATGTAGTCGCGCAGCTCTTTTCTAAGTAGAGCGCGCAGCTCCGGGTCGTTTGTGGTTTCCTTGTTCTTTTCGGGATCTGGCTCGCCGCCCTTGGGATCTGGCTCGCCGCCCTTGGGATCTGGCTCGCCGCCCTTGGGATCTGGCTCGCCGCCCTTCGGATCTGGTTCGCCGCCCTTGGGATCTGGCTCGCCGCCCTTCGGATCTGGCTCGGCTGCCATAGCCTTTAACTCTTCCGCTACTATTCCGCGTATCATATCTGAAAATATACCCATGTTGTGTATCTCCTTTGTATTTGAGGTCGGGGCGGCTGAGCTTGGAACTCGCCGCCGATCCTTCCGGATCTTCCAAGAGTGGCGGCATATGCCCGCCCCGGTAATAGCTGCATATAGTGCTAATATACTTTGAGAGTCTTATCAAAGACCCGCTCAGTCAAATAGTAAGTATCGGCAGAATCAAAGTAGATCGATCTATCCTGCATAGCCATTCTTACGGGCGCGCCCCATGTTAAGAGCATTTTTCCGCGGGCGTCCTTTGTGTATATCTCTTTTGCGTTCTGGTCTCCCTTGCCGGCGATATACCATGCGCCGGTGCCTTTGTGGACGTAGAGAGTCAGCTCGTCATTAAAAGAGAGAGCCGGTGCGTACTCAATCAGCTTGACGTTTCGCTTCGTCAGTGTGAGCGCGGTGTCCGTAAATCGGTTATTTAAATTGATGTCGATCAGCTTCTTGTTTCTGCGCTTCGCTTTGTAAAGCGCAGTTTCCTTCTTTGCTTCTGCGATGTCCGGGCGGTCGATCAGCACTATTAATATAGAAGCTTCTCGATCGATATATCTTTTCTGCCCGGTGCGCTGCATGTGTTCTATAACTTCGATCAGTCCGTAACTTTGCAGGATCGAAGAGTCCAAAGAAAAAGCGTTCGCCGTGAAATACACGCGGACTGGCGGCTCTCCTTCGAGCTCCCGGTTTCTGTTTATAGTTTCGTATGCCTGATCCATTAAAAACCCGGCTTGTTTAATCTCCGGAGTACGGCGGACGGTCTCAACCGGGATAAACTCATCGACGTAGATCTCTTTTATGTCGTAGAAATCGACGCCGCGCAGATTGTGGAAGCTCGCAATAGATCGCGCTTCTCCCAGATCATAGACTATATCATCGACGGTTTCCTGGATCTTGAACGCCGACGTTTTCGGGATCGGCTTTAGCTCGACGTGATAGCCTTCTTTAAAGTTTATCTTGCGGTAGGGATTACCGTCGGGATTTGCGCACTCGGCTAACTCGGCTTGCGTTATCCGCAGATACATAAAACGGGCGTCTTTGCCGCTTATGATGTCGTTCCGCTGCTGCTTCAATACCCCGTAGGTCTTCCCGGTTCCTCTTCCGCCTATGAAAAAATTAAAGGTTGTGCCGGCGAGCTCCGCGTCACGCCGGCAGTCTACCCAGTTAAACGACTGCATAAATTAAAATACAGTCAGAGTCAGGAAATCACGGCCGCCGTTAGTGGGGCGTGAGTTTACTCTGACGTTAAAGTCCCCGTTGGGAGAGTCGTCCATGAGGTCGATCAGACCCTCGCAAGCGCGGTAAACGGTCGCGGAGTTTCCGCCGTATACGTTCCCGTCGGGTGTGAAAATGTAAGCGAACTGTCCGACTTCGCCGTCCTTGTTAACGTCCTCGACGAGTGCGACTCCCTTAACCTTGACGCCGTCATTCGGCATGTCCTTGAAGCTCTGGGAAGCTTCGGCGTTGATGATGTCAATCTTTGTAATACTGTCAGTTGAGCTAATAATTTTCTTCATAGTTGTTAATCTCCTTGTTTTCTTTGTTTGGTTAGTTGTTTGGCTTGTTAATGAGTTACAATGCGCGCGGACGCATTTATTATATAAGAAGAGATCGCTCTCTTTTTATATCATGTTGTTATTGTGATGATGATCTTCGCGCCTTCCGGTATGATCAGCGACTCGTCGATCTCGTCCCGGAGCTTGTCGAGAAGCTCGTCGCCGCTCCACTCGATCGCGTTCTGAAAATTGAAATCGAGTATTGTCTCGTGCTTTGTGCGCTTCTTTTCCGGAGATCCTTCGCAGGAAGACCCGGAAGAGACTTCCGAAGATCCGCTCGCGGTGTTCTTTTCTGCGAGCTGCTTCTTTTCCTCTTTGATCTGGCCGAGCATCTGGCGGAGCGTTAACTCTTTGGCTTCCTCGACAAGATCGTAATTTTTACCGAAACGGGCGTATATTTGCAATAAATTATATACCATGGTTCGGCCCATGCCGAACTTCTCGGCACATAGAGAGTATATAGATTTGTGCCCGGTTAATTGGTATGCCTGCATTTCGTTTAGATATGCGATGTCTCCGACTAATTCGATGTATCCCTTCTGGATCTTGTCAAATTTTACTTTTGCGCGCTCGATCGTTTGGTATATCTTCTTTTCGTCGGTCGCATCGATTATTATCTCGCGTTTTTTCTTCATTTCTTCCCCTATAAATAGAATACACGTTCGCTAATTAAAAATCAAGTCTCGCATTTCCAGTATATCAGCATACTCGCGCGTGATCCCGAGCTCGTAAGTCGTCGGCAGAAGTGCGACGTTACTCGTCAGCTCGCAGCGGTGCCCGTCAACATTTATGATCTTATGCTGCACTGTATCATTGTATATTGCTTTGAGCCTTCCGGAGTTTAACTCGTCAAACACTACGCCATGCAGATAATCGCCGCTCTCGTCATACGTTCCGGCTTTAAATGCTGCCAAGCCGCCGCATTTTTCGAGATATGCGCTCCCGAGCTTTTTTGAGAGTCCGGCGACGGTAACCTCGAGTTTATTTCTCTTCTTTGGCTTGTTTGCTTCGGTATTTGCATATCGGTAAGCGTATTTTTTGGCGCCGTATGTGAGAAAAGCGGAGTAGTCGGCGTCATGCTCCCAGATCCCGAGCGTGGAAGTCTTCCCGTTTACTGTCACGGAGTCGTAGCCCGCATCTTTTAACCGCTTGATTATATTGTCGTTTTCGGCCAGAAACTCCCCGGCGTGATCCCCTAAGAATTTGCATGAGTCAGTGTCTCCGTATACGCCGTCGATTCCGACTATATCAAAGCCCGTTTGTAATGATCTTCTGGCGTTGGCAGTGACCCAGATCCCATGTTGATATTCAAGAAAACTATTCCGGTTTTTATAATATTTCTGTAAGCTCTCGAGGATCGGCGGGCAATGTCCGCCCCAGTCGTCATTTTCATATGTAACGTCTTCTCTCGCGATGTCGGTTAGCATCATGCCAAAAGCTGCGTTTATTTTGTTCTTAAATTTAGCGTAAAAATACGGATCGCCGAACTCGAGCTCGCACTTCGCTTTGAATAATTCAAAGATATAGTCCCGGTATTCGTTATTTAAGTAGCCGTAATTTGTGACGTATTGATCGACTATCTCAAAACCTGAGTATTCGTACTGTTTTTCTATGATATAAAAGTCGACGTCAGTTATTACCATGCGAAGCGCCGGAGCTCTCAGGACTCGCCCGTTATCATATAGATATTCTCCGTTTTGCTTCGGAAGCTTCTCACATTTTGCTTTTGCGATATATGGGAAATAATTTCCGGGTCTCAGCTTCACATCATAATATACTATGTGGATAATATTCGCAGCATCTTTAACGATCTGCTTCCCGCGCTCCTTCTTTAGTTGTCCCCGGGGATATAAGCCGGTTAACATTTCAAAAGGATATGAGGACTTTTTATCAAAAGAGCGCACATATACGGGAGCGTCTTCGCGATCCTCGCCTAAGATGCAGCCAACATATAGAGCGTTCGCGCATGTATTGCCGCCGCGGGTCGCAGCCTTGCAAACCGAGTAAGTCTCCGGAGTGAGAGCGTTGTCCCGGACGGCATAAAAATTCTTTGGGTTTGCGAGTACGACTTCGCGGGCGTCTCTTCTTATATATCCAGTACTTGTGACCGGTACCGTCGAGAGAGTGTCGGAGCTCGTGGCCAGTGAGTGACAGATCGACTCATGCAGACCCAGTACGTCGTCGACGCAATATAAAAGCTCCTGATCGTTTAAATATGTGTCCGGATATCTGGCTTTTGTATAGTCGAAGCCGGAGAGCTTCCCGTGCTCCGCCTGCTCCTCTTCTGAGAACTTCGCCAGACTCATATTAGATAATTTATAGCTGCATCGAAACTCGATCCCCTCATCGATCCCGAAGTATACCGGGACTCGCTTCTTGATCGCGAACATACTCGATATATTAAAGATCGAGCGCATGAACTGAAATTCGAAACTGGCGTTGTGTATGAAACAAACGAGCCGCTTCTTTTCGTTTAGATTGTAATGTCTTCCCAGATCTGCGAAGAGTATCCGGAGATCGTCCCAAGTCCGGCCGACGTATACGTCCCGGCGCTTGCCTTTTAGATCCCCGATGCAGAGCTGCCAGCTATACATTATCGCTTGTGTGTTATGTCCGTCATTTAGATACTCAATGTTAGTTGTCTCTATGTCGAAGCATGCGAAGACAGATAAATACTTTTTATCGATTGTTACGCCGCGAGGATAAATCAGCGGGTCGGAAGGATACTCCCGGATCTCTAAAGTTTCGAGCTCATCGCTTCCGCTTTTCTTCACTTGTATATAACGCATATAGCTCTTCTCTCAATTCGGAAGCGGATAAACCGCGCGCGTCCTTTGGCTCGACTCCGTTCTTAATGTCTGATATGTACTCCTCGTATTCGTCAAGTAGCGCGTTTAGTTTGTCCGCCTTGTTTTCGTCGTCCCATAACTCCGCGATCATTTCGCGTTCGTCGCCGCTATCGTCGTAAAAGTTTAAATAATCGCCGGCGCTCGTATTGCCTAAGAACTTTATAAACTCCCGGAGATCCTTCGTTTTCATTGTGCGGAGCCTCGGACTCTTTTCTCTAAACTTTTTAAATCTTTGTTGCTCGATCGCCTTCTGGCCGGATACGGTCGACTGCTTCGAGTTTAAAAAGCTCGCGATCTGCATCGCCTGAGAGTAAACGTCGCCGAGTTTTCGCTGCTTATGAAACGATAGCGCCCGGTCTCCGTAATGCTGCTCGATGTAGTTTTGCGCTACGTCGTAAGCTTGGCCGTATGCGTAATCGGAAGCTCTGAGATCGACAAGTCGCTCGTTTGCTTCAACTCGCTGCTCTTCCGCGATCTCGAGTAACTTCGACTTTGCGGCTTTGCGCTTTGCGTCGGAGACTTTGTTACTCGTCGCCGTTACATATAATCTGCGGATCTGATCCACATTGTAATTCTTTCTCCTGCTCATATCTTATATACTCCCATTTCTCTTTGATCTGGCCGCGGCCGCTCCGGAGCTCGAAGCCTTCGAAGCCTTTGTATTTTTTCGCTACGTTGCGCAGCCGATCGGAGTCCCAGTCCTGCGCAAGATAGATTAGACGAGTGTCGAGTCGGCCGTATAAAGTTAGTACGTTGCCGGTGTGAGCCGTCTTAAATGTTGTTATTAATGTGTGCATGTTGTTAACCTCTTTCGTCGTTCTCAGTCTCCGAAGTGCGGTAATCGCAGACCAGAAGATCAGTATCTAAGTTGATCACGGCGGCAGCATTTAACGCCGCCGTCCGGATCGCGTCTCTTTCATTAGTAAAATCGAGCTGCATAAAGCGATTAAAAGCTCGATGCGTTGGACGTTCGGAGCTTGGCTCCGTGTCTATAAATAAGTAATACCCGGCTAAGTGGGGCAGATCCTGGGCGAGTGCGAGCTCGATCTTCGCGTCGTCGTAGGTGTCCCACTCCGTGCCGGAATAGTCGGCGAGTATTGTGTCGTCTTCGGTGTCCATGTAGATTTTTACCTTGTAATGTACTGTCATGTTGTTGATCTCCCTTCTATGTCAATGTTTCGTTACGAGCTCGATTATATGCTCGTACGCGGTTTCTTTTGCGCAGCTCTTTATATAAGAACTGACGCCCGGCTCATTGATCGTTGAGTTGGCCGCGCTGAGAACTGCTGCGATTAGATGAGCGTTGTCTTTCACGGCCTGAATAAGCTTCCCGTCTTCTCTGATCATTTCGATATCCTCCTTCTATCGTTCTACGCAAACGATCCGATAATTATCGTAGTTGATGTCTCTCTGAGCATCGATCA
>JAEIGA010014829.1_pt1 | contig 11864 bp, 7 predicted proteins | sample 9270691 | NCBI WGS metagenome assembly JAEIGA01 (sample SAMN17057246, study PRJNA624740) | gut metagenome | biome: biome; isolation source: fecal sample | host: Bos grunniens | place: China: Xizang | collected 2019
GTTGTTTTATAAATTTTTGAATCAACTTCTAAAACTGCAATTGATATTGATGTAAGTGGAAATTGTTCAATTATTCCACGTCTATTAGCAACTTCAACGAATCCTCTTTCAACGTCTACTTCATTATAAAAATCAACAACTAATTTATCAAATTCTGCGATAATATTTTGACACAATGCATCATAATCTGTCGGAGCTATGATAGCTACAAAGTCGTCTCCTCCTATATGTCCTATAAAGCTTTCTGAACTATCTAATTGATGAATATGTTTTGACATTGTTCTTGCTGTAAATTTAATAATTTCATCACCATTAGCAAATCCATACACGTCATTATACGCTTTAAAGTTATCTAAATCGAAATAAAGCATTGCAAAAGTATCTTTATTAAGTAATCTTTTCTTCATTTCTGTTTGAATTTGAACATTTCCAGGAAGTCCTGTTAAAGGACTTACCCTTCTATTTTTAGCAAGTAATCCTACTATATTTTTTATTGTATAGTAGAAATATTCTTCGTGTAAAGGTTTCTTAATATAATATTCAACATCCGTTTTTAATACATTTACTACATGTTCTCTATCTCTATTTGAACTTACAACTATTATTGGAGTTATACTATTATCTTCATTAGATCTAATGCTTTTACAAAATTCAACTATATTAACATCAGTTGTATCTTCATCAATTATAATTAATGAAGGTATGTTTTTAAGTGCAACTTCAATCTCAGCTGTTTGTACTGTCTTAAAATGAAACTCATCAAGTTCTCTTTTAAAACTTTCTTTTAAATTTTCAATTAATTCATTATTATTATCAATTATATATATTTCGTGAACCATATATACCTCTTACTTACAATATTAACGAGCTATTTCTTTAATCTCTTGTTTTTCTGTTCCATTAGCTGATATTACTGTAAATGTAATTTTATTATTTCCTTCTACTAAAGGTAATTCAAATGATAATTCTGTCGGATTTTCAGCTTGCATTCCTAAATCATAATCAATATCATTTACATTTAATTTTAATTCTTTTATTCCAGCGCTACATTTTGCTGAGATCATTACTTTATCTGCAACATCTTCTTGTTGTTCAATTTTTATTTCTATTTCATCATCAGCAGCAGATACTGTTTCTTCTACTATTGTTTCTGTTTTTTCTACACTTATCGCTGTAACTTTTACTGTATTATTTCCAGATGGTAATCCAACATTAAATGAAATTTCTTTTGGTTTATCTTCTGGTACACCTACATCATAGTCTTGACCATTGATATTTAATTTAATTTGATCAATTCCATTTTCATGTGAAGTATATACATCGATTGATTTTTTATCTGCTGAAACAGTTATTGTTACTACTGGTTTTGTTACACCAGCAAAGCTTTTAATTTCTGTTGTTGTATTATTATTTTTATCAACTGCAGATACAGTTAAATCATGTGTACCTTTATTAATATCAATATCAAATTCTATTTTCTTAGGATCATCTGTTACTTCAATTTTTTCTTCTTGGTTATCATTCCATCTATAAGTTACATAGCTTAATTCTGTTTCATCTGTTGCTATAACTCTTACTTTTTTCTCATTTGTAACTTCTAAAGTAATTACTGGATATACTTTATCTACTCCTGTTATTGATTTAATAATTTCTTCATGAGTTGTAGATACGCCATCTATATCTATTACTTTAATATTTAATGTATGTTCTCCAGCAGCTAAAGGAACTGTAATCTCCATTGTAGATTCTCCATTACCTTTTTCTGTTGTTTCTTTATCATTATCCCAACTATGAATAACAGTTTCTATAGCTTTATCATGTCTAATTTTAATTGTAGCTGCTGTCTCTCCCTTTTCAACTGTTATTTCTGCTTTAACAGGTGCATCTGCTACAATATTTTCTTGTTGTTTATCTTTATAAAGTGAATAACCAGCATTTCCTAATAAAAATAAGCCAAAAATAAACATTAATACGGCAAAAACTCTAACGACTTTATCAGAACTGGAAGTCTTTCCGCCACCCGAGCTTTTATTTGGATTATAATCTAATATTTGGTTCATTTTTTTAACACCTGTCCTTTCTCAAACTTCTCTTGAAATTATATCATATAGGTTTTTTCTTGTAAACACAAAAAGTTACCTTTTTTGGTATTAAAAACCAGTAGTTTTTTATAAAAAAATCAAAAAAAGAATGAGTAGATTTTCTACTCACTCTTCTTATTTATGTTATATTAAAACATATTTTTTAATTAGTATAATTCCTGTTGCAAGAATTGCAATAACTGTTGTTGTTAATCCAATATATGTTGGTGCTGTACCTGTAGAAACTACTAACATTACTGGAGCATCATCAATATCATCTTCTTCTTTAACTTTATTATCTGGTGTTGAATCTATATCTGGTGTATTGCTATCATTTTTATCTTTGCTTATTTCAGCAACGTTAGTTTTTACACCGAAATTTTCTTCATTATTAATCCATTTTAAAGTTACTTGAACTGATGCTGTTTCTCCTGGTTTTAATAATTTTTCTGATAAAGCATTTGTTGTAATTGTATTATCTGCACCTTTAGTCCATTGTGTATTTTCTTCTGGTATAAATTCTAATCCATCAGGAATGTAATCTTTAATTTCTGTTGCATATCCTGCGATTTCACCTTCATTTTTTACTGTTATGTTATAAACAAATTTTACAACAGTTGTGTTAATTCTTTTTCTATGAATTTCAACTTTTTGAAGTTGATCTGTGTTAATAACAATTTCTCTTGTTGTTCCGTTTTCAGTAACAATTATTTTTACTAAATCTTTTTTTAGTGATAAGTCAAAATATTTTACATCAACTTTTTCATCATCTTGATCATCTTCTTTTTCTTTTTTATTATCTGGTGTTGAATCAACATCATCTACTGGTTCACCGTTCTCATCAGCATCATCTGTAATTTCTGCTGTATTTACGATAACTCTATCAGATGATTTAACTTCACCTTCAACAATTTTAAATACGATTTGAACATCTCTATAATCAACTTTATCAGCACCTTGTGTTTTATCAAATGGTTTTAATAAACAATCTTCATTTCTAGATTCTGATTTTTCTTTTGATAAATAATCTGTTCTTACAGAAACAGCTTGTTTTGCATCTGTTGTTTCTTTACCGTTTTTATCATATAATTTCCATCCGAATTTTTTATTTGTTTCATTATCTTTAACAAATTCTAATCCTGCTGGTAAATCATCCATTATTTCTTCTGCATAACCAGCTTCAGTACCTTCATTATATACTCTAATTGTATAAGTTACTAAATCATTATTTTGAACTGATACTGGATCTGTTACTTCTGCAAAAGTAATTTTTCCTTCAGCTGTTTTTGTTAATTTTGGTTCTCTGTTTGTTATTTTATTTGAATTTACAGCTGTAATAAATTTTTGTAAGCTTAAATCGAATTCTTTTTTATCTGTAGCTAAATTTTCATAGTCATTATCATCTTGTTCTTTATCATTTCCAGGATAATTATCTGGATCTACAGTATCTGGAGTTGAATCTCTATCATCAACTTCTTCTCTATTGATATCTGAATCATCAATGATTTCAGCTATATTTTTGCAATTATCTCCTGCTACTTCATCAGCTAAAACTATACATGCAACTTGAATATCTTTATATTTTAAATATGAAGAATTTTCTTTATCAAATGCATCAATTAAGTTTTTAGTATCTGTTGCAGATGATTTTAATTTTGTAGATGTTAATTTTACTTTTCCTGCTATAACATCAACATCATCTAATTTAGAAACTCCATTAAAATCTGTAATTTCTAAATTATCTTTTCCGTTAGGAATATCTTTTAATTTAATTGCTGGTTTTGAATCATCTGGAATTGCCCAGTAATTATCAACGTTTACTTCATGATTTACTAAGAATCCTAATCCTTCTGGTAAATAATCTGCTACTGTTTCAGCATAACCAGCCATTTCACCTTCGTTGTAAACTCTTATTGTATAAATTATTACATCACCTTTTTCAACAACTACTGGTGTTTTATATGTTGTATATTTAGCATCTGTTTTTCCTTCTTTAAGTGGAGTAACATCAACTGATGGTTCTCTACTTACATCTGGTTGTTTACCATTTACTTTAGAAATAAATTTTTGTAAGCTTAAATCAAATGCTTTTCCTTCTACTTCTACTTTTTCAAAGTCATCATCATCTTCTCTTCCTTCATAGTGATAATCACTATCTGTTAAATCAGATTTATTTGAATTATCTCCTGTATAATTTGAAGAGTCATGATCTTTATTAATATAATCATTATTTCCTGGTGTTGAATCTCTATCATCAACATTATCAGCTTTGATTTCAGCAATGTTTGTTAATACTGCTGATGCTCTAGCTGTATTTGATACTTTACATTCGATTTGAACAAATGCACTATCTAATGAGTTATCATTTTCTTTATCAAATGCATCAATTGTTGTATCTTTTAAATAATCTGTTGAATAAACAACATTGTTTTCTCCAACTGTAGAAGCTTGTTGCCATCCATATTGTCTATTTATAGCACTATCAGCAACAAATTCTAATCCTGTTGGTAATGCATCAACTACTACTGTTCCTGTTGCAGGAATATCAGCTTCATTATACACTCTAATTTCATAAACTACTCTGTCTCCATTTGTTACTTTTACTGGAGCTTTAGCATGTTTATAAGTAGCAGTTTTAGATGTTCCTTCTTTTAATCCTGTTACATCTACAACTGGTTGTCTATTTAATTCTTTATCATTTACTTTTACAATATATTTTCTCAAAGCAAGGTCTGCTTCATCTCTGTTAATTTCAGCACCTATTTCTTGGTTGAATGGTGTTGATTCTTTTGTTATTAAAACTACTGGTTGGTAAACTTCAACTCCATCATCATCTGTTGAATTATTTTTCCATAATGTAGCTTGTGTTTCATATTTTGTATAATCTAAAGCTAAACCAATTTTTGTTATTGTTTTATTTGTTTTTGGTAGATATATGTAATAATTTTGATCGAATATTTCTTTTACATTTTTATTTGTGAATTCTTCTTCACCTTCAATTAAAATTTCATATTCTTCTCTTGCAATTTCATTTCCATTTTGATCTTCTACAACTAATTTATAATCAGCTGGTAAAACATTTCCTGATTTTACATTAAATGGTCCTACAACATAATATTCACTATTAACTGAAGCTTGTGGTGTTACATCAGCAAATTCTGGATATGTTAATTTAACTGTTTCAGCACCTTTTTTAGCTTCTGTAATTAAATATGAATATAAATGTTCAGCCATTAATTGACGATCATCTGCGCCAAATAAATCAGCATATTCACCTTTTGTTGTTACTTGTTCTCCATCAACTATTTCATGTTTAGTTAATTCGATTGAAAGTAATTTTTCACCTTTAAATTCATCAGAATCATTATTTGTGAAGTACCACATTGCATATTGTTGTACTACATCAATATCATCATCTGTCAATAAAGCTTTAACTCTATCTATATCAAATTCTGAATTAGCAAATGCTTTAGCTAAATATGCATCTTTTTGATTTGCAGCATTTTTTGTAAAAATGTTATCAACTAACCAAATTAATGCTTTATAGTTATTTGTCCATTTTTCACTATCTTCAGTATAAGATGTACTTAAATGTAATGATTTAACATTTGTATCTGCAGAATCTTTTAAGTCTGCAACATTTGTATATGTTAAACTATTAAGTCCTTGTGATGTTACTCCTGGGAATGTTTTCTTAGCATTTAAACAATAGAATACATTTTCATAATCTGTATCCCCTTTTGTAACAATTTTAAATATTCTTGTTTTCCCTACAACGTATTCATAAGGTGTAGTATCATAAACAGCTCTTTGAGCTTCTGTTAATGTACCACTTGATTCATCTCCACCTTCATGCATTAAGAATACTTGAAGTTCTGCAGTTGTATCAGTTGATTTTAACGCAGCAGCAAGTACTGGTGTTGCGTATGGCATTAATAGTGTAAGTACACATACTAATACAAAAGCAATTTTTGAAATTCTTTTTTTCAACATAATTTCTACCTTCCTCTATTAAATTTATTACATAGTGATATTATTCTATAATATATTTTATCTTATAAAATATAGATGTCAATAATTCGATTTTGTATTTTATCCGCAATCATTACTCCCACCTACATTTCGCACTACATATCAATTATATTACATTTTCGCCACAAAATCAAGTAATTATGTAAATTTTATGCTATTTTAAGCCATTTTTCACAGTTCTTTCACATTTTATTTTAATTTAAGTAATTTTTTATATAAAAAGCTCATATAATCCATTGATATTTCTTATTTTAGGAGTTTTTTATGAAACGTATTTTTTTAATCTTTATTTTAACAATTTTTCTTACGCCTACCCTTTCTTTTTGTGATGACAATCTTTTACTAGAAGAACTTGAACCATTTTTATATACCGATCAAGAAGTCTCTTCAGACGAAGATATTATTACTTACTCTAAGAATATTGTAGTTTTTGATCGTAATTCTAAAAGAATTCTTTTTGATAAAAATTCTACAGAAAAAATCCCCATAGCATCAACAACCAAGATTCTAACTTGTATAATAGCCTTAGAAACACTTGATTTCAACAAAAATCCAATATACACAATCTCTCAAAATGCTGCTTCCGCAACAGGTTCGACCTTAGGTCTAAAATATAACAAAACAATTTCTTTACAAGATTTACTATACGGATTGATGCTAAGATCAGGTAATGATTGTGCCATTTTACTTGCAGAAATAATATCAGGAGATATTAATTCTTTTTCTTTATTAATGAATCAAAAAGCAAAAGAATTAAATTTAACTGACAGTAACTTTACTACTCCACACGGATTAGATCAAGAAAATCATTACTCAACAGCTTATGATTTAGCTATACTTACTGATTACGCATTAAATAATCCAATATTTAAGCAAATTGTTTCTTCTAAAGAAAAAAACATCGTTTTAAATGGAATTCCTACAACAATAAATAATACCAACGAATTACTTGGAAATTATGACGGCATTTATGGTGTAAAAACAGGTTTTACATTCAATGCAGGACGTTGTTTAATTTCAGCTTATAAAAACTCTGATTTCGACCTTATTATTGCTGTTTTAGGTGCAAATTCAAAATCTATCCGTTCAAAAGATACAAAAACATTAATAAATTATATTAATTCTAACTTTAAAAACTTAGACTTTCAAAATATAATAGAAACTTCTTTTAATTATTCTATTAAAAACATACATAATTCACTAATTTTAAATAAAACTCAAACAACACCAAATTTTCATTTAGAAAAACTATCTAATTATACTATACCTATTAATTTAAATGGAAAACAAATCTTTAAAACAAAAACTTATATTACCCCAGTTTTATCTTACAAAACACCTAAAAACAGTGTTGTTGGTAATTTAATTTTATACAACAATAACTCAACATTATTGGAAGTAAATATACATCTTTCTAATTCATTAAAAAGGAATACTCTCCCATTCTATTTTAAAAATTTCTTTTCTAATACATTTTAATGTTTAAAATTACGTAATATGGGTAAAATTTTCCTATATCTATTAATCATTATATAGAAAGGAGAATTATGAAAGAATTTATACTTAAGAATAAGATTTGCATATTAACAATAACCATCGGTTTAATAACACTTACAATCTTCAATCATACACTCGCTATGAGCGACTACGAAAAAGTTGATTATTCTCTTGGTATTGTTAATACAGAGTATTTAAACATGAGAAGCGGTTCTAATATTAGCTTTGACGCTATTGATTTACTTACAAAAAATGAATATGTTAGAATTTTTGGAAAAATTGGAGAATGGTATATTATTCAAAACGAAGATGATAAAATCGGAACAGTTCATTCAAATTATATAAATCCTGTTTCAAATGAAAAAGCCGCTGCAACAAACAGCTTAACAATCGAAAATGAACATAGTTTAACCGAAGACGAAAACTACCTTTTAGACTTAATTAATAAGGAAAGGAACAAACACAATTTAAATGAATTAAAAATAGATAAAGAACTTCAAAATATAGCAAGATTAAAAGCTGAAGATTTAGTAAAAAACAACTATTTTTCACACACATCTCAAACATATGGATCCCCTTTTGATATGCTTAAAACATACAATATTTCTTATAAAACCGCTAGTGAAAATATCGCAGGTAATCCTGATTTAGATAACGCTTTACAAACATGGCTTAATTCTGAATCACATAAAAACAATATCTTAAGCAACAATTATAACTATACTGGACTTGCTGTTGTTGATAGTATTGCATATGGAAACATTATTGTCCAATTTTTTATCGGCAGATAAATAAACAAACTAAAAGGACAGATTTTACTCTGTCCTTTTAATTTATTATTAGAATTTTCTTTTTCTTGCAGCCTCTGATTTTTTCTTTCTTTTTACGCTAGGTTTTTCATAGTGTTCTCTTTTTCTAACCTCTTGTAACACACCATTTCTAGCACATTGTCTTTTAAATCTTTTTAGTGCATCTTCTATATTTCCATTATTAACTTTAACTTCTGACATTGATTTTTTCCCCTCCTTCCGAAGCTCAAAAACATCTTGTGGGATTGATTTCTTTATGTAATTAATCCTCTTGATTCGCTTAACTGCTTAATATTATACATTACAAAGTATCGAATTGTCAATACTTAATTTGTATCAAATAATTCTCCTATTGAAGTTTCTTCATGGATTCTCTTAATTGCTTCACCAAACAATTCAGAAATTGATACTACAGTTATCTTATCTATTTGTTTTTCTTTTGGTAGAGGAATTGTATTTGTCATTACAAGTTCTTTTAAATTTGATTTAGATATTCTTTCAATTGCAGGACCTGAAAGTACACCATGTGTACAACCTACATAAACATCTTTTCCTCCAAACTTTTTAATAACTTCAACTGTTTCCATTATAGAACCTGCTGTATCTACTTCATCATCAAATACTAGCGCGTTCTTTCCTTTAATATCACCAATTACGCTTGTTGCTATTGCTTTATCATCATTTCCATCTCTTCTTTTATCAACTAAAGCAATTGGACATCCAAAATGTTCAGCATATTTATATGCTTTTTTAGAACTTCCCGCATCAGTAGCAACAACAACTTTATTTTCAATATTTTTTAAATCAAAATATTTTTGTAATAAGCTTTGTCCTGTTAAAACATCACAATTTATATTAAAGTACGCTTGAATAGCTTTATTATGCAAATCACATGTTAATACACGATTTGCTCCAGCAGCTTCTATTAATTGAGCAAATAATTTTGCTGTAACTGGAATTCTTGGTTGATCTTTTTTATCAGATCTTGAATACATATAATATGGTAATACTACTGTTATTCTTTTAGCAGATGCTCTCTTAACTGCATCTATTGTTATTAATAACTCCATTATTCTTTCATTTACAGGTGGTTCTGTTGATTGTACTAAGAAAATATCTTTATCACGTACACTTTCTAATATTTGAACGAAATTGTTATCATTTTTAAATTTCATTCTTTTAATTTCACCTTTTTCAATTTTAAGATATTCGCATACCTCATCTGTAAATTTTTCTGCCGATTCACTACATGAAAAAACTTTTAAATTCTCCATCTTTTTCTTCCTTATACTTTTATATAAATTTAGGTTTTTAAGCTAAACAACCGAATATTTAGCATAGATAAACCTATAAACTTTAACTATACCTTTAGGTCGTCATCTTCTTTTATATTTTCAGCAGCAATTTTCTCTTCTACTGGTTTAATTTCAAATGCTGGAGTTATTGAAATAACATTATCATTTGTAACTTCCCCACTTCCTACTGATATTGCAGAACTTCCATCTGTTGGAGCATAAACTGGTTCATTTTTAGTTTTAAATTCTTTAAATACAAGAATTTTTGAATCTTTAGATTCATATCTTGCTTCATCACCAAATTTTAATTGAACAGTTTTTCCTTCAGCCAAACTTGCTTGTACATCAATTTTCTTTTGATTTGTAGAACCTCTAAATTTTAAATTAACTAATTTTTGTTCTTCTATAAATTGACCATCAACAATGATATCTATATGTTTTAAGATTTCTTTTGTATAATCGTTTTTATTATACATATCTCCCATTAAATCTTCTTCAAATCTATATCCTGTATAACACCAAATATCCTTATCAGGAAATCTTTCTTTAACAGCTTTTACAAGTGGTACTAACCCTTGTTGATTAACTGGTTCCATTGGCTCTCCTCCTAATATAGAAAGCCCAGATATATAATCATGATCTAATAAATCTAATATATAATCAATTGTTGTTTCATCAAATTTTTTACCATAATTAAAGTCCCATGCTTCTTTATTATGGCATCCTTTACAGTGAAAATGGCATCCACTAACATATATTGATACCCTCACTCCAGTTCCATCTTGTACATCTATTGTCTTTATATCTGCATAATTCATATCAGTAACCCCTTTGTATCATTCTTTTACAAAACTTAAGCCGCTTGAACTTATTTTTTATTTAATTCAAACGGCTTTCATTTCAAAACATCTAATGTATACTAAAATCTTTAGTATCTTAAATACTTTGCTTATCTATTGTATTTTCTAAATATGTAGTACTCTTGATTTAATTTCTTTTGTTTTTCCAACATTCCAGAAGTTTTCTCCTAAGTATCCACATGTTCTTCTTGTAACGTTCATTTTAGCGTGGTCTTTATTACCGCATTGTGGACATTCCCATTCATTCTCATCATTGATTTGAATTTCACCGTCAAATCCACAAATGTGACAGTAATCTGATTTTGTATTAAACTCAGCATATTGAATATTATCGTAAATAAATTTAACGATTTCTTCTAATGCTTCTAGATTATTTTTCATATTTGGTATTTCTACATATGAAATAGCTCCACCTGATGAAATTGGTTGATATTTGCTTTCGAATTTTAATTTTTCAAATGCATTTATTTTTTCTCTAACATCAACATGGTATGAGTTTGTATAATATCCTTTATCTGTAATATCTTCGATATCTCCAAATCTTTCTTTATCAACTCTTGCAAATCTATAGCATAAACTTTCTGCTGGTGTTCCATATAATGCAAATCCTAATCCTGTTTCTTCTTTCCATTTATTAACTGTTTCTCTCATATGGTTCATAATTCTTACTGAGAATTCTTCACCAACAGGATCTGTGTGACTTACACCTTTCATTAATTTTGTTACTTCATATATACCAATATATCCTAATGATATTGTTGAGAAATATGAATTTAATAATTTATCAATTGGTTCACCTTTTTCAAGTCTTGCAATTGCTCCATATTGCCAGTGAATTGGAGAAGCATCTGATAAAGTTCCAAGTAATGCGTTATGTCTGCACATTAATGCATCAAAGCATATTTGTAATCTTTCATCAAATAATTTCCAGAATTTTTCTTCATCTCCGTTAGCAATAATACCAATTTGTGGTAGGTTAATACTAACAACACCTTGATTAAATCTTGATTCGAATACATATTCTCCTTTTTCATTTTTCCAAGGTGATAAGAAACTTCTACATCCCATTGGGCTGAATACGTTTCCTTCATAGTTTTCTCTCATTATTTTTGCTGAGATATAATCTGGGTATAATCTCTTTGAAGAACATTGAACTGCAAGTTTTGTTAAATAATCATATTTACCACCTTTTAAGCAGTTATGTTCATCTAAAACATAGATTAGTTTTGGGAATGCTGGTGTTACATATACACCTTTTTCATTTTTAATTCCTTGTAATCTTTGTTTTAA
>JAEIGA010014830.1_pt1 | contig 11863 bp, 4 predicted proteins | sample 9270691 | NCBI WGS metagenome assembly JAEIGA01 (sample SAMN17057246, study PRJNA624740) | gut metagenome | biome: biome; isolation source: fecal sample | host: Bos grunniens | place: China: Xizang | collected 2019
AACGTAATCCTTGTAGATGATATCGTGGACACAGCCGGTACAATTTCTAAGGCTGCCGACCTCATGATGGACAACGGCGCAAAATCGGTTCGTGCAATTGCATCACACTGCATCATGTCAGGTAACGCGTCGGAGCGTGTACGTGAGTCAAAGATGACCGAGATCGTATTCACAAACAGTATTCCTTATGGCAAGGGTTGCCCGAAGGTGAAACAGCTTTCAGTAGCTGCCGGCTTTGCCGAGGCTATCAAGTGCGTACTCAACAATCAGTCAATCAGTTCACACTACATCTGCTGATAACAAATTCGGATATATCCATACAAAGAGAAAGGAGAACGCGACCGCGTTCTCCTTTCTCTTTGTATCTTATACCTTTATTATTACAATTGTGATTTCAATACTGCTCTTTTTCGTTAGGGAAGTCGCAAGCCTTTACGTCGCTTACATACGAACCTACAGCATCGGTGATGATTGTATGGAGATCGGCATAACGACGGAGGAAACGCGGTGTGAAATCGGCGGTCATTCCGAGCATGTCGGCATACACGAGCACCTGTCCGTCAACCTTGACACCTGCACCGATACCAATTACAGGAATAGAAATTGAACTTGCAACCTTCTCGGCAAGTGTCGCAGGAATTTTCTCCAGTACAAGAGCAAAGCAACCGGCCTCTTCAAGCAGTTTGGCGTCGGCAAGCAACTTGGCAGCCTCGGCTTCCTCCTTGGCACGCACTGCGTATGTTCCGAATTTATTGATGCTTTGAGGTGTAAGTCCCAGGTGGCCCATGATGGGGATTCCGGCATCAAGAATGCGGCGTACCGAGGGGAGAATCTCCTCGCCGCCCTCGAGTTTCAATGCATCGGCATGAGTCTCCTTCATTATGCGTATTGCATTTTTTACAGCCTCGTCGGCATTTACCTGATAAGTACCGAATGGCATGTCAACGACAACAAGCGCACGCTTTACGCCACGCACAACACCTTTTGCATGGTAAATCATCTGGTCAAGAGTGATTGGCAATGTCGTGACATTTCCAGCCATAACGTTCGAAGCTGAGTCACCGACGAGCAGCGCGTCAACGCCTGCATTGTCAAGGATTGATGCTGTTGTATAATCGTATGCAGTAAGCATCGCAATCTTCTCACCCTTACGCTTCATCTCTGTGAAACGGTGTGTAGTTACCTTACGGGTATCTTCTACCAAATATTTTGACATATCTTTTGAATTTTGTAATTGCACATTATTTGTAAACGGGTGCAAATTTACACTAAATTTACAAAACAGACGCCTTTTCATTTAAAAAACTCGTTGTACAACAGGTGATGCCCGATGATTTCAAAGATTAATTAACGGATTCAATTTGGATTTTAGGTCATTTTTTACTATTTTAGCAAGAATTAAATTAACAGACATTGAAATGAGGATAATCCACACTGCCGACTGGCATCTTGGGCAGACATTCTACAGCCACGACCGTACGAAGGAACATGAGTTGTTCCTTGACTGGCTGTGCACAACAATAAAGGAACGCAAAACTGATTTGATGCTTATTGCCGGCGATGTCTTTGACACCCAGAACCCCTCGGCCGAGGCACAGAGAATGTATTACAGTTTCTTAAAAAGGATAACAACCGAGAATCCGGGACTGCAGATAATTGTTACAGCAGGCAACCACGATTCGGCCGCACGCATCGAAGCTCCTTCACCACTGCTGAACGACATAAATGTGCACGTATCAGGAGTCGTACATTACAAAAATGAGGATATTGACTATGAGAGGATGATTATCCCCATAGCCGGTAATGGCTGTTGTCTTGCAGTACCATATCTGAGATTCAGCGACCTCCCCGAGGCCGAGAGTTACAGCGAAGGAGTTGCAAAAATGTATTCAAACCTTTATGAAAGAGCCCGGGAGAAAGGATACTCCCCTATCATAGCCATGGGACACCTTCAGGCGTCGGGCGCCGAGGTATCGGTAGGTGACACATCGGAACACCTCATTATCGGAGGTATGGAGGGTATTGATACAGGGTTTGCAAATGACGGGATTGCATACACGGCATTGGGACATCTTCACAGGGCACAACGTGTGGCACACAAAGAGAACGTGCGTTACTCAGGTTCTCCTCTACCCATGTCCTTTGCCGAGTTAAGGAACAGGCAAGGCGTGACAGAGGTAATCATTGAGAATGGAACATGTAATATTGAGAACATCCATTTCGACACCCCCGTAAAGTTCGTGAGCATTCCCGAGAAGCCTCAGGCTATTGATGTCGTTATGAACGAGATATCAGGATTACCCTTTGGAGAACCCGATGACCGTGCGCCTTACCTTGAAATAAAACTGCTTGTCACCACTATTGACCCCACAATAAGACAGCGCATTGAAGAGGCTCTTGAAGGCAAATACGTACGTCTTGTCAACATCTCCACAACAAGCAATATCGTAAGAGGTGACGGAGAATGCAGGCCTATGACATATGACGAGTTCAAGAAGGCCGACCCAATGGTACTCATTAAGGAGATATATAAAAGAGGTGAAGGGAAATCAATGCCTCAGCATCTTGAAGAACTATTGTCTGAAATTATAAAAGAGATACAGAATGAAGATTCTAGCAATAAGAGGTAAGAACCTGGCATCGTTAAGAGGGGAATTCGAGGTGAATTTCCGTACCGAACCGTTGCGTTCGGCAGGTCTGTTTGCCATAACCGGCAGTACCGGTTCGGGAAAGACTACTATCCTCGACGCTATGTGCATAGCCCTTTACAGGACAGCTCCACGTTTTGAGAGCATCAAGGACAGCAGTGCCATAGAAGTACATGGTGATCTTAAAATTTTAGAAAACAATGCCAAGACAATACTAAGCAAGGGTTCTCATCACGGATATGCCGAAGTTGAGTTCCTTGCCGTTAACGGCAAGGAATACAGGGTGCGTACAACAATCTCAAGAGTAGATGACAATCCTGACAAGAAATTCAGGAACGACCCTATTGACGTATTCAACCTGACTGACGGTACACACGACCGTTGCAATGTTACTGAATACAAGAATCTTATACCCGCGCTTGTGGGTCTTACATACGAGGAATTTACCCGTGCCGTACTTCTTTCACAAGGCAATTTTGCTGCGTTCCTCAAAGCGCCGGAGAGTGAAAAGGCAACAATACTGCAGAAGCTTACCGGAACTGAAATTTACCGCCGCATTTCCTCAATGATTTACCGTCGCTACAGCACGGCAAAACAGGAATTGGCGCATGTACAGGCACTGATGGACGGTATTGTACCGCTGACAAAAGAGAAGCTTGAGGAACTTGACAACGATCTGAAGAAACTTGAGGCACAGAACGTCAAGAACGAGGAGACGCTATCCCGCCTGGCTGACGAGAAACTGTGGTTTGAACGTCTGCTTAAGTTGCAAAATGACCTCACCGAAGCACAATTGAAACACGAAGAGGCCATTGCTTTGATGCAGCAGAATCGTCCGACGGCCGAAAAACTAGAACGTATCGACAGTGTACAGGATATACGCGATACATATATGCAGAGAGTAACTGTTGCCGAGCAGTACAAAGCTGACAGAGAAGCACTTGCAATGCTCAAGAAAGAGATGGTACAGGCTATTGAAGCACTGGACAAAGCCAATCAACAGACAAAAGCGGCCGAAGAGCTTGTCGCAAAGGCACTGAGTGAGCACGAACAGTTCAAGCCCAAGATTAAGGAGGCAATAAAGATTGAGGAGCAGATTAAAGGCCTCGAAAAACTGCTGGTTGAAAACACCGAAGCCCACAGACGTTGTAAAAGCGAAAAGGAGAAACTGCAGAGAACCCTGACTGATGATCAGAAACAGCTCATGCAAATTACTGAAGAGTCCAGGAAAATAGAAGAGTGGTTTAACGTGCATGAGTGTTACAGGAACGTTATCCCGGACATCCCCGTCATAATATCGGACATGCGTTCTATTGCCGAAACCCGTACTTCGGCGGAACAGAGCAGGAAACTGCTCTCCAACACAATAGCCGCGCTTGCCGATTTCGAGAACAGGCTTGCCGAGGCAAGAGCAAAGGAAGAGGAACTTGCAGCCACACTCACAAAAGAGATTGCCGAACTTCGTAACCGACTTGTTGCAGGGGAGCCCTGCCCTGTATGCGGCAGCAGGCATCATGAGTTTGTGGCGGGAGCCCAAAAGACACTTGCCGAAACGGAACTTGAGAAGGCAAGGGAATGTATAAAAAAGAACATTGAGTTCCTTTCAGAAAGCATAGAGGTATACAAGAAAAATATCACAAAAGAACAGAGTAATATTGAGATATTTGAAACATCAATAAACACTTTGACCGAAAAATGCCTGAGACTGCTCAATGGCATAACAGACTCGAAAGAGAAGATACATGATGCCGGCACCATTGACGAGTTGGCCGGTGTGGCAAGAAACTGGGAAAAGAATACCTCACGCATTGCTGCAATAAAAGAAGACATCTCGGTAAGGAACAATACCCTCCAACTCTCAGGCAAGCGCATTAAAGAACTGGAAAAGGAACTTGAGGAACGCAACACCGGCATATTGGCCACAAATGAGAAAATCAAGGAAAGCCGGGAAGTGCTCATCGGCTTACTTGACAGATGGAACAGTGGAGAGGATGCAGAACGGTATTTCGAAAAATCTGTATCCGAAGCAAACAAGGCATTCTCGGCAGCGGGTGAGAATAAGATTTCAGCCACAAGCCGTTACAACCTTCTTAAGGGCGGAATTGACGAAAAGGAAAAACTTGTAGAGTCGCAAAAAAAGAGTATTGTAGAGTTCGACTCAAAAATAGACCTCTACCTGCAGCAACGCACTGACGGTATGAACCGCGAAGAACTTGAAAACCTGTTTGCTCCCGGCAACAGAGTCAATGAAATGCGTGCGAAGGTCAAGGAGGTAAAGGATAGAGTTCTGAAGGCTGCCACCACACTTGATGACAGGAAACGCGACATTGAGGAGCACAACAAGGCCGCTACAAGGCCAAAGGAGAACAGAAGCATTGAGGAGATAGTGGCCAAAAGCGAAGAGGCTGTCAGGTCCCGTGATACAATCGCCGAAGCAAAGAGCTCCATAAATGCTACCCTGATGAAGGACAAGGAAGATAATGAGAAGTACAGCAAGTACAACGAGGATTACCTGAAGAAACTCAAAATTGCAGAGGCTTGGGGCGAACTCGACTCCAAATTCGGGTCATCGGACGGTGGCGTGTTGACAAAACTGACACAAGGATATACCCTAGACATACTACTTGATGTTGCGAACATGCACCTCAGGGAGTTCTCGGGGCGCTACATTCTCTCACGCATATCGCAAAGTTCATTGGCTATAAAAGTCATTGACCTTGAGATGATGTCCGACTCGCGTTCTGTGCATACACTCTCAGGCGGTGAGACATTCCTGGCATCGCTTGCATTGTCGCTTGCATTGTCATCGGTGTCATCGAACAAGATGCACATTGAGTCACTCTTTATTGACGAGGGATTCGGAGCCCTTGATGGAGATACATTGAAAGAGGCCATTGATGTACTTGAGAAACTACAGTGCACTGGACGCAAAATTGGCGTAATATCGCACCTTGGCGAAATGCTGCAACGTATCCCTACGAGAATAAAGGTCGTAAAGACCGGCAACGGAAAAAGCAGAATAGTTACAGAATAAGACAAAAAAAGATAATATGAAGAATACTCTGAAGATATATAAGGCATCTGCCGGTTCTGGCAAGACCTTTACTCTTGCGCTGGAGTATATAAAGCTTCTGGTGGAGAATCCATATTCCTACCGAAGCATTCTTGCCGTAACCTTTACAAACAAGGCCACAGCAGAGATGAAGGAACGTATTCTCGGCAAGCTCTACGGAGTTGCCAACGGCGCAGAGAGTGCAAAGGATTACTACAAAAAAGTAAAGGAGCAGATGCCGCAGTTCAGTGAAAAGGAGATAAGAGAGAGGGCACGCTTTGCATTCGAGCTCATCATGCACGACTATGGACATTTCCGCATACAGACCATAGATGCATTCTTCCAGACCGTTTTGCGAGGACTGGCAAAAGAACTTGACCTTAGCGGCGACATGGAGATTTCCATTGAACCCAAGGAGCATCTTGCCAATGCTGTAGATACATTCATAAGGGAACTGGAACCGGAGCAGGAGAGTACAAGACAGGTCATCACATATATCGAAGAACAACTCAATGAAGGCAAGGACTGGCGTATTGACGAGGCACTGAAGAATTTTGCGAAGAACATCCTCGAGGAGGAGTATCAGGAAAGAGGTGAACAGTTGCGCAAAGAGATTGACCAGGACGGCGGAAGGGTCATCAAGGAGTTCAACCTCAATATAAGACAGTTGAGAAATGACGCCCTGGATGAACTGAAGAAGATTGGTGAAGAGTTCTTCATCCTTAATTCAGGCAGGAGCATTGACAACTTCTGTGGCAGGTCGAATGGAGCATGGAGTTTCTTCGAGAAACTCAAGGACGGCAAGTTGCCCGCAATAGGCAAGACCATAGAAGGCATGATTAAAGACCCGAGCAAGATATCTAAGATACAGCAATGTTGCGATGTTACAGCACCTCTGTTCGTCAAGTACAAGGATGCAATAGCCCGATACACAAGTTGCGACCTCGCCTTGAAACATATCCATCAATTGGGACTGCTGAACAACATCGCCCGTACCCTGAAGGATGAGAATGCACGTGAAAACCGTTTCATGCTTGCCGACACGACCCATCTGCTGTGTACACTCATAAAAGAGAACACCACCTTCATCTTCGAGAAGATTGGAACAGAGATTGACCATATATTCATTGACGAGTTCCAGGACACCTCAAAACTGCAGTGGCAATGTTTTGAGGTACTGCTCAAAGAGATACTTTCACGAGGAAACTACAACCTTATTGTAGGCGACGTGAAACAGGCCATCTACCGTTGGCGCAACGGCGACTGGAAAATCATGAATAACCTCGATAAATACTTCAAGGAGTATGGCGACATTCTTGAGTTCGAGAGTCAGGAAACAGTTATTGACGGCAAGCGCTTCATGTCGGTAAACTACCGCAGTGACCGCCGCGTGATATCGTTCAACAACGCCCTCTACCGTAGCGCCATTGAAGTCATTGGAACCACATTCAAGGATGATTTGGGAGACGCCAAACTACAGGAAATAAAGAACGCATACAGCGATGTGGAGCAGGCCTGGCCCCTACCCGCCTCTGGCAAGGAAGCAAAGCCGGAACAGGGATATGCCGAGGTCAGAGTGATAACAAAGGAGAAAGGTGAGGATAACGAAGAACTTATTCTTGCGAACCTCATGTCGACACTGCACATACTGATTGAAGAAAAAGGTGTCAAGCCAAAGGACATTGCGATACTTGTGCGCCAGAACAAGCATATTGAAAATATTGTGGAAGCGTTCAAGAAGAGTAACTTCCCCGGGCTGAAGATTGTCAGCGACGAAGCCTACAAACTCTCATCCTCACTCACTGTATCGCTGGCCGTTGCAGCCATGCGCTACATAGCAACACCCGAGGACAAGGTAAACATAGCCAACCTGCTGAACCTTTACAACAAGGTGATTCTGAAGAACGACACACCGCTTGAGGGATACCTGTCACAAGGCGAACTGAAAGAACTGTTGCCTGCGACATTCCGCAGCGAACTCGAGCACATGAAAGGACTGCCCACATATGAGCTCATTGAGAGACTCATGGCAATGCTCAACATTGAGAGTTCAAAGGGCGAGGAAGCTTATATCTATGCATTCCTTGACCACGTGTCACAGTTCATAAACAACAAGAGTTCCGACCTCACCGCTGTGCTCGCCGCATGGGACGAAGGACTTTGCAACAAGTGTATTCCGGCCGAGAACGACAACAGCATCAAGGCCATGACAATACACAAGTCAAAGGGACTTGAGTTCCACACGGTAATAATGCCTTTCTGTGACTGGAAACTTACAGGCGATGACCGCAGTCTTCTATGGTGCGAACCGACTACTGCACCGTTCAACACATTGAGCCTCCTGCCTATAAAGAGCAAGAAGGAGATGAAGAGCTCCGACTTCTATAGCGACTACAACAAGGAGTACATGTACCAGATTGTGGACAACCTCAATATTGTATATGTGGCAACCACACGCGCCAAGAGCAACCTTATCATCTTTACCGAGAAACGCAACAGCACATCTTATCTTGTGTGGAAGCTCATCAACGCCGCTATGGAGAACATAGCACTTCCCGGAATTGTCAAGAGTGAAAATGAAAAAGGGACAACATACAGTTATGGCGAGATAGTTGCAAGCAAGGACGATGAGAAGAAAAGTACCAAGGAGAAGAAATGTGATAACCCGTTTGAGACTGAACCCGAGCCCTGCAGGACACCACTGACGTTCCACAAGAGCAGGATTGAGGTGAAGCAATCGCGCGAACTGGCACGTTTCCTTGCAACCGAAGAGGAGAAGAAAGTACTCAAGAACATAGCCGAAGGCGAACTCATGCATATGGTAATGCAGGAGATTGAGACTGCAGCAGATATAGATAAAGCACTTGACAAGCTTATGCTTCAGGGCATAATAGATGACGCAAAACGCCACGAAAGAATCAAAGGACTGGTTGAGAGGGCACTTTCGAACCCCAAGTCCAAGGATTGGTTTAACGGCACATACAGGCTTTACAACGAGTGCACCATCCTCAGCCGTAAGAAGAGAGAGGCACGACGCCCCGACCGCGTAATGATCAAGGGAGAAGAGGCTGTTGTCGTCGACTACAAGTTCGGGCGCGAGTACGAAAAACACGAAGAACAGGTAAGGCAATACATGGAACTGCTTGCCGAAATGGGCTACAAAAATGTAACAGGCTATCTGTGGTATGTATATAAAAACGAAATTAAACCGGTAACACTATGAAACCATTCTTGAAGTCAGTAGCAGAAGATTTATACCGCAGATTCGGGGGCAACCTTGATAACGTTGCAGTAGTGTTCCCGAACAAGCGTGCAGGACTCTTTTTCAACGAATATCTGCTTGAATGCAGCGGCAACACGCCAATATGGAGTCCGCGATACATGACCATCAGTGAACTGTTCCAGCAGAACAGCGAACTTGTCATTGGCGATTCCATCCTGCTTGTCAGCAAACTGTACAAGGAGTACGTACGTCCCAAGCGCGCCGATGAGAGCCAGGAGGAGTACGAAAGAAGCATTGAAGAGATTGACTCATTCTACTATTGGGGCGAGGTGCTCATAAGGGATTTCGATGACATTGACAAGAACCTTGCCGATGCCAGACGTCTCTTTGCCAACATCAAGGACCTCAGAGCTATGGGAAAAGGCAAGGATACTCTTACCAAAGAGCAGAAGGAATCAATTGAGAAATTCTTCAAGAACTTCAACCCCGAATCGGGAAGCGATGTAAAGGACAATTTCCTTTCTCTTTGGGAACGCATGTACACCATTTACTGCAATTTCAAGGAGAGCCTCAGAAAGATAAACGTTGCATACGAAGGCATGCTCTACCGCGATGTCATTGAGAGGGACGAGGAACTTGTGCTCAAGCACGACAAGTATGTATTTGTCGGGTTCAACGCGCTTAACGGTGCCGAGACAACGCTGTTCAAGAAGATAAAGGAGAGTGGCAAGGCTCTGTTCTATTGGGATTATGACAAGCATTACACAGAATCACACCGTCACGAGGCTGGACACTTCATGCGCAAGAACCTGAGCCAGTTCCCCAATGCCCTTGAGGGTGAGGAGTTCCAGTATCTGGCAGGAAAGAAGAATGTCACCGTTGTCTCGGCCGGCACCGACAGCATAGGTGCACGCTATGTCCCCCAATGGTTGCAGAACAACCTTACTGCAAATAATGTGGAGACAGCAATAGTGTTGTGCGACGAGACAATGCTCGACCCCGTACTTCATGCCATCCCAGGCGAAGCCAACGGCAACAAGCTCAACGCCATGAATGTGACAATGGGCTACCCCGTACAGCACACCCCCATATACTCGCTGGTAAAGCTGCTTGTAGAACTGCATACACGCGGTTGGAGTGAAAAGCACAAGGCATTCAACCTTAATCATGTCAGCAAGCTCCTGAAGCATCCTTATGTGATACAGGGGTGCAGCGAAGCCAATGAACTCTACACCTATCTTTTGAAGAACAACGTCTTCTATCCCAGTGAGGAGCTGTTGCACAAGAACAGTTTCTTCATCAAGATATTCACCCGTTCAACCGATAACGGACAATGGATTGAAGCCATGGCGGATATAATATATACCGTGGCCGAGAACCGTTCAAAAGTAGCCGAGGAGAAGGACGAGATATATGACAAACTCTTCAGTGAAGCCATAATGAAGGTACACTCTCAGGTACAGCGTCTCAAGGCCCTGCATAGTGCCGGTGAACTGAACATGAAACTGCAGACATTGGGGCGTCTTTTCATCAGAATGCTCTCATCGATGAGTGTGCCGTTCCATGGCGAGCCAGTTGTTGGATTGCAGCTGATGGGACTCCTTGAGACACGTAACCTCGACTTCAGGAACGTGATACTGCTCTCGGTCAATGAAGGTGCAATCCCAAGGACAAGCAACGAGAGCTCATTCATACCGTACAACCTGAGAAGGGCGTTCGGTCTTACACTCAGTGAGCACAGGGATTCCATATATGCATACTATTTCTACCGTCTGCTGCAACGTGCCGAGAATGTGACACTGGTATACAATGCATCAACCGACAGCAAGTACCGCGGAGAGTGTTCGCGCTACATACTGCAGCTGCTTGGCAGCAACCTGTACGACATAAAGAAGATTTCGCTGAGTGCACAGCAGGAGAACAAGGAGATACAGCTGAACCAGATTGCGAAGACTCCCGAGATGATAAAACGTCTACGTGAACGCTTTGACACTAACTACAGCAATATGGCTATGGACTTCTCTCCATCGGCAATCAACCGTTACATGAAGTGCAATCTCGACTTCTTCTATTATTACGTGCTTGGTCTTAAACCGATAGAAGAGGTAAGCACCGAACTCAAGCGAACCGACTTCGGAACCATATTCCACACTGCAGCCGAAATGCTCTACGAAAAGCTCACTGCCAATGGCAACAGAATAATAACAAAGAACATGCTCGAGTATTACATTGAAAACGAGCCCATGCTCGGTGAATTTGTGAACAAGGCATTCAAGAAAGAGTTCTTTAAGGATGGAAAGGTTGAATACAACGGCGAGCAGTACATAAATCGCGGTGTGTTGCTGAGATACCTTCGTCATCTTGTGGAAATGGATGTCGAGTATGCCGATTTTGTCTACGTCGGCAGCGAAAAGAGCATAAGGATAGGACATCCTCTGAAATGTAACGGATTTGACGCGCACTTCAGGCTTGGAGGTAAAATTGACCGCATTGACATAAAGGGCGACACAGTAAACATCGTGGACTACAAGACCGGCAGTCCCGATGATGCAGCCTCGGTTTCGCTTGACAATATTTTCAACGGGAAACCCAAGAGTGCAGGCAACAGGTTGCAGGCATTCCTCTACTCCATTGCTCTGCATGAGATTATGCAGGCAGGGAAGGAGATTCCTGCAGAGAGTGACCTTGAATGGATAAACAGTGTAAGGAAACAGGGTGTTAAAAAAGTTTCCCCGGCACTTCTCTATGTAAAGAAGGTCAACAAGAATGACGGCAAAGACCTGAGATGCGAAAGAGAAAAGTGTATCATTGAACTGGAAAAGAATCCGGTAACCGATATCACTGTACTCAAGGATGATTTCATGAGCAGACTTGATGAAGTGCTGTATGAAATCTTTGATATCGATAAGCCGTTCACATTCACCGACAACGAGAAGAAGT
>JAEIGA010014831.1_pt1 | contig 11863 bp, 9 predicted proteins | sample 9270691 | NCBI WGS metagenome assembly JAEIGA01 (sample SAMN17057246, study PRJNA624740) | gut metagenome | biome: biome; isolation source: fecal sample | host: Bos grunniens | place: China: Xizang | collected 2019
AGTCATACTATTCACGATTTTGCGAGTCAATACATATCGTTACCGGGCCGTCATTAATCAGAGCCACCTGCATGTCGGCACCAAATACGCCTGTACCTACGTTGCTGCCAATGGCTTGCGAAAGGCGGCTACAGAACAACTCATACAGAGGTACTGCATGCTCGGGGCGCGAGGCCTTTATGTACGAGGGACGATTGCCCTTCTTGGTAGAGGCATGGAGTGTAAATTGGCTCACGACCAACGCCTGTCCACCCACGTCGGTAATAGAGCAGTTCATCACGCCATTGGCATCGTCAAAGATGCGTAACTGCGAGGCCTTCTTGACAAGCCAGTCGACATCCTCTTCGCTGTCGCGATCTTCGACACCTACGAGGATGAGCATACCTTGGGCTATAGCCGAATGTACCTCGCCGGCAATTGTTACCGAAGCCTCTTTAACTCGTTGTATTACTATACGCATAGTTATCAGTTTGTGTTCAGTGCAAAATAAATAAAAAAAACCGACATTCGCAGTGAATATCGGTTTTTTCTTATAGTGATAGACGTTTATTAACGGAAGTCAAATTTCACGCCAAAGAAGTAGCTACGCGGGGTAGAGGGGCCGTAAATGTAGCCCGAGTCGCGGTTGGGGCCTTTGTCGAAATCCTTTTGATATGCATTGAAGATGTTTTGTACACCGGCATGCAATTGTAAGCAAATCTCACTCGACAAGTCGAAGTCGTAAGTAAGCTTCACGTTGGCATTGAAGAAGTCGGAAGTACGCTCAAGACGATCTTTCTCGATATATCCGGCTAAGTGTTGCACCCACATTTGGCCGGTGTATGTGCCCGAAAGGTCGATAAAGAAGTGCTTTGTGGGCTTGAACGTACAAGTAAGGAAGCCATACCAATCGGGGGTGCGGAACATCTCGGTTGCCGCTTCTACATCGGGGTCTTCACTCCACACCTCGGGTGTCTTGTAAAGACTGCGTTGCCATGTAAGACCGAGCTGTGCCTCGAGCCAAGAAGATACCGCAGCGCGACCCTCGAAGTTTACACCGAAAACTTGTCCACCGCCACCATTGCGACGTTGAATGATAGCATTGCCGCTTGCGTCGGAACCAATATGCTCCATAACAAAAGCATCGCTAAGGTCGGTGAAGAAACCTTCCAAAAGGAAGTTGGTGGGAACTTCGCCTATTGTCTGGTAAATATCGACCGAACCACTTACGCTACGCGATTTCTCCTCTTTCAAATTGGGGTCGAGCACAATGAGCGACACCTCGCCACCTACGGCCATGATGTGCAAGTCCTCGTCGAATGCCTGAGGTGCACGGAAACCTTCAGAGTAGCTCAATCGGATATTGATATCCTTGGTGGGATTGTAGCGTAGGTTGATACGGGGGCTGAAGATAAGGTTCTTCACAAGGTTGTGCTTGTCGAGACGCGCACCGATAAGGAATCCCCAACGCTCGTTTTTCCACTCGTTTTGGAAGTAAGCACTACCGATGTGTACGGTTTGGTCGATATAGCGGTCATAGCCGGGAGCATCGTCCGAGAGGGCATCATAATTGTACTCGATACCGGCAGTCATTTCGGCGGGCATAAACAAGAATTTGTCGAAACTGTGCATATATTGAGCACCGGCAACAGTAGTGAGGTCGTGTGTAAAGCCATAGGCCGAGGGGTCTTGGCCGGCGCCATAGTAGCTGTCGCGATTGGTGTTTTGCAACGATACAAAGACGTTAAGTTTGTTCTTGTAGTCGGGGGTAAAGTAGTCGAAGTTGATACCACCACCATTGATAGAGTGCTCGGTTTGCTCGGCAATCATCGCCTCGTGGGGAGGCAAGTGCATGTTATCGCCACCACGACGCTTCTCGTTTATACCATGATATTCGAAGGTAAGTTTTGAGTAAAGACTGGTCTTGTAATAGGCACGTGTACCTATAGTAATACCACGCAACATGGGCAACTCGGTAAAGCCGTCGCCATCGTGGTCGTAGGCATCGCGTTGACGGTGCTGACCGTATACATAAATACCGGCCTTACCATTGTCGGTTACCAACGAGGCATTGAGCATGGTGTTGTTATCCCACGCATTGCTACCACCGAAGTTGGTAGCTGTGTGTGAGGCCGAAGCCGAGTTGTGCAAAGGCTCGCGAGTGATGATGTTGACAGTACCACCTACAGCCGATGAGCCAAAGAGGGCCGATCCACCACCACGAACAACCTCGACGCGCTCAATCATATTGGCAGGAATTTGCTCCAAACCATACACACCCGAGAGGGCGCTGAATATAGGACGCGAGTCGATAAGAATTTGTGAATAGTGACCATCAAGACCATTGATACGCACTTGTTGGAAACCACAGTTTTGGCAATTATCCTCGACACGCACACCGGGCTGGAAGTTGAGACCCTCGGCAATACATGCGGCATTGACCTTCGAGAGAGTACTTACATCGAGCACCTTCACCAACGAAGGTGCCATGCGACGTGTGGTAACGTTGCGGTTGGATGTAACAACAACCTCGTCGAGCGAAAAGTGCTCGGGCAAGATGCTAAAGTTCAACTCATGTGACTCACCGGGATAGAGAGTCACCTCACGCTCGAACGAAGCATAACCGAGCGATGTAGCTACTACGGTGTAAGTTCCTTGGGGGATATTCTTGATAAAATAGTGACCTGTAGCATCGGTCATAACGCCAAGTGTAGTACCCTCAAGACGCACATTGATGTAAGCCATGTGCTCGCCGGTAGTCTTGTCGGTTACGTGACCATAAAGGTGAGCATCGGTGGGTTTATCGGGGGTATAATTATCGGTAGAGGGTGTGTGAGCTTGTGCTGATATAAACAGCAAAATAAGAGTAAATAGTATAGAAAGCCTTTTCATTGAGACACTATTTTTTAAAGTACAACGATTGTACTTTTAAGTTGGAGTTTATTAATTGTAATTATTAAAAATCGATGGCGCAGTGTACACACTATACACCGGCACAAAAAACCTCACACATGATGGAGTGGGGTATAGCATATCATGAAAAGACAGGTGGAGCTCGCAGATAACTACAATGACTGCGCAACACAACGTGAAGAGTTATCTCGCGTGTGTAGTCGTGCAATGTAGTGCAGGGAACAGAGGGAAGCGTACATGGAGCCGAAACAACAAATTGCGAAAGCTGAATGTGACAGAATGGACAATCCTCCATCGCGGCAGCAGCCTCACGATGCGCTCGATCCTCATCATCGGGATACAACTCATGGAATTTTGCATCGGAGTGGATGTCAAAAATCTTTACTGTTGTCACCGGCAAGAATGCCAATAACATCACAACAGCATATATGAGTTCTCTCCTCTTCAAACGTATATAGATTTAAATTTCAATGAATTGAATTGTTTTTGCGGTGCAAAGATACAACACAGAACAGATTACGGCAATAACTATTTATTACTATTTTTAAGTTAAATAATACCCATTTTTAATTATTACACAACAAACAGCCTGATTATCAATAATTTATGCATTTACAAAAAAGCAACTTACATTATATTATTGGGAGGGCGTAGAGAGTGCTTCTTTTACTTTCTGTGCCTTTGAAGCACCAATAAGAGCGGTCAACTCCTCAACGGTAGCCTCACGAATACGCTTTACACTCTTGAAGTGTCGCAACAGTGCATCGCGCGTTTGTGGACCGATACCTTTAATATTATCAAGTGAAGAAACTACTTGTTGCTTACTACGTCTGTCGCGGTGATGTGTGATACCAAAACGGTGAGCCTCGTCGCGAAGATGCTGTATAAGGCGCAACGACTCGGAGTTCTTGTCTAAATACAAAGGAACACTATCCTCAGGGAAGTATATCTCCTCAAGACGCTCAGCAATACCTATGATAGCAATCTTGCCACGCAGTCCCAAAGACTCTAAGGTTTCAAGCGCGGCACTGAGTTGCCCTTTACCACCATCCACTACGATAAGTTGCGGTAATGACTCACCTGCCTCCAAGAGGCGATGATAACGGCGATATATCACCTCTTTCATCGTTGCATAGTCATTGGGGCCGTCGACACTTTTCACGATGAAATGACGATAATCTCGCTTTGAAGGCTTGGCCTTCTTGAAAACTACGCAGGCTGATACGGGATTGGTACCTTGAATATTGGAATTATCGAAACACTCGATGTGAATAGGGAGCTCATCAAGATACAAATCCTTTTGCAAGCGCGAGAGTACGCGGGTAGCCCGCTGTTCGGGATTGAGTTTTTCGGCCTGCTTAAGACGGTCGACCTTGTATTGTCGCGCATTCTGCAAGGATATATCCAGTAGCTTGCGCTTGTCGCCGCGTTCGGGCACTGTAATATGCAATTGTTCAAATGTCACCTCCGGCTCGAAGGGTACGATAATCTCCCTTGACGTACTTTCAAATCGTGCTCGCAACTCAGCTATACCCAAAGACAATATTTCCGAAGCGGTTTCATCGAGCTTTTTACGATATTCAATAGTGACCGATTGTACGATAGAACCGCCCTTTACGTGCATAAAGTTGATGAATGCCGCGTTGTCGTCTTCGTCGTACGAGAATACATCGACATTATTGATAACACTGCTTACCACTACCGATTTGGCGCGATAACGTTCGACCAAATCATATCGTTCTTTCACCACCTGCGCCTCCTCAAATCGCAATTGCGAGGCAAGTTCCTGCATCTCGGCAACGAGCATTTCGCTCAATCGGCCGGTATTACCATTAAGTATGTGCTTGACAGCATCAATATAGGTGGCATACTCACGCGGTGTAATGCGCCCCTCACAACAACCTTTGCACCGCTTGATGTGATATTGCAGACACACCTTGTGCTTGCGAGACGAAACTGCATCGGCAGTAAGCGACAACCGACAAGTTCGTAGCGGAAACAGATCGTGTATCAGTTCCAGTACCGTCTTGGCAACGTGCACGTGAGCATATGGTCCGTAATACTTGGCTCCACTACCTCGCTCGACCCTGCGAGTGAGAAACACTCGAGGATACTCCTCTTTGGTAACGCATATCCAAGGATACGTTTTGTCATCCTTGAGCAAGACGTTATAGCGCGGACGATACTTCTTGATAAGCGAATTTTCGAGATGCAAAGCATCCTCCTCGCTACCAACCACTATATACTTCAGGTCGGCAATATTACGAACCAGCACGCGAGTCTTAGGGGCATCTTCGTGTTGCTTGTTAAAGTAAGACGACACGCGCCGCTTGAGATTCTTTGCCTTACCCACATAGATAATCGTACCCTCTTTGTCGAAGTACTGGTATACACCGGGACTTTCGGGCAAGAGGGTAAGAATATCCTTTATATGTCTATTGGTATCGGACAATATCTAATTAATATTTAATCAAAGCATCTATTTCGACATCGGCAGGGAAGAGTTCGCGACCCTTCAAGAACTCCAATTCGGCAATAAAGCTTATATAAATTTTCTTAGGATTGAAACGCTTGGCCAACAAATAAGCAGCGTACATAGTACCACCTGTGGCCAACAAGTCATCGTGCAACAACACCACATCATTCTCATCAATGGCATCAACGTGCACCTCGATAGTGTCAACACCATACTCCTTGGTATAGCTTTCGCTTACAGTATTGGCAGGCAACTTACCGGGCTTACGCATAGGAACAAATCCTGCACCAACCTTTTCGGCAACGATAGGACCCATGATAAAACCACGCGACTCTATACCTACAACCTTAGTTATACCCTTATCGGCATAACGTTCACAAAGCAATTGAGCAGCAAGACGCAAACCCTCTTTATCCTTGAGCATAGTAGTAATATCCTTAAAGAGGATACCCTTTTGAGGAAAATCAGGCACATCACGTACAAGGGCTTTCAAATCTTCGATTGTCATCATTATTTATACTATAATTGGTTATTATTTGCTTTCTTTTCAACAATTTAGTACTCCACATAAGCACACTGTTTCACGTGAAACATTAGCGTCCCATAAGCACCAACAGGATATTTATATCGCTCGGCGAAATACCGGGTATACGAGCAGCCTGGGCTATGGTTTCGGGGTTGATACGAGCCAACTTTTGGCGAGCCTCAGTCGAAATCTGCTGTATGCTCATGTAGTCAAACTTGTCTTTGATGCGTATATTTTCAAGACGTGTTATTTTATCGGCTATCATCTGTTCGCGGTCGATATAGCCGCTATACTTAATCTTTATCTCGGCAGCCTCAACAATCTCTTCGCGACGCGAGGGTATAGCATCTATCTTGCGTTGCAGGGCTTGCACCATAGGGGCAAGGGTGTTGATGTCGAGCTGAGGTCGAACAATCAGGTCATAGAGTTTTACACCTTGTCGCAAGGGCTGATGACCAGCCTGCTCCAACTTGTCGTTGATAAGCGCCGCCTTGATTGAGTAGTTTTGTGCAAACTCGACCAAATCTTCCACGGCAGCCTTCTTGGTGCGTAGTAATTCATATCGCTCTGCTGTAGCAAGACCGAGTCTGTACGACTTTTCGGTAAGACGCATATCGGCATCGTCTTGTCGCAACAGAATACGGTACTCGGCACGCGATGTAAACATGCGATAGGGTTCGTCTACACCTTTTGTCACCAAATCATCAATGAGAACACCTATATAAGCCTCGTTGCGACCCAACACAAAGGGTTCGCCACCATGGCACGATATATGAGCATTGATACCGGCTATCAAGCCTTGACCTGCAGCCTCCTCATAGCCGGTAGTACCATTGATTTGACCGGCAAAATAGAGTCGCTTGACAAGCTTGGTTTCGAGTGTATGCAGCAATTGAGTGGGATCGAAGTAATCGTATTCTATGGCATATCCGGGTCGATAAATACGCACATCACGGAAAGCCGGTATCTCCTTCAAGGCTGCCAACTGAATATCGATAGGCAAGGACGAAGAAAAACCATTGAGGTAATACTCTTGCGTGGTTTCGCCTTCCGGCTCTAAGAATAGTTGATGCTCGGTTTTATCGGGGAATGTGACAATTTTTGTCTCGATACTTGGACAATATCTCGGGCCTATACTCTGTATCTGACCATTGTACAAGGGCGATTCGGGTAGTCCTTTATGGAGTATTTCGTGTACACACTCATTGGTGTAGACAGTCCAACAACTGCGTTGTTGCAAGGGGCGAGGGGTAAAGTCGAGATAAGAGAATTTATGGAAATCATTCTCACCTTTTTGTTCGATGGTTTCGTCAAAATGCACACTGCGACCATCGATACGTACAGGCGTACCGGTCTTCATTCGACCTACGGTAAATCCCAGTTGCGCCAACTGCTCCGATATGCCATAAGATGCCGGCTCGGCAACGCGTCCTCCGGGCAATTGGGTGCGACCTATGTGCATCAATCCATTCAGGAAAGTACCATTGGTGAGCACCACAGCGCGAGCCTTGAAGGTCACCTCCATGCCGGTAACAACACCTTTGACCTCATTATCTTCTATAACAAGCTGTTTAACAAAGTCTTGCCATATATCCAAGTTATCGGTATTTTCAATAATCGAGCGCCATTGTTCAATAAAACGAGCGCGATCGCTCTGCGAACGTGGGCTCCACATGGCGGGACCTTTCGAACGATTGAGCATTCTGAACTGTATGGCTGTCATATCGGTTACAATACCCATTTGACCGCCAAGAGCATCTATCTCTCTAACTATCTGACCTTTAGCTATACCACCAACAGCAGGATTGCAACTCATCTGTGCAATCTTGTTCATATCGTGGGTTATAAGGAGCGTCTTCGAGCCTAAATTGGCCGCTGCACAAGCAGCCTCGCATCCGGCATGACCGGCTCCAACAACTATAACGTCATATTCAAAATTCATCGCTCTAAGGTGTTTCTTTCTTAAATGTTTGTTCTTTCATCAATATAAGTAGGCCGACTGCCACACTTGCAACATTACGCTTTACGCATAGCAAGTGCCTCATTCTCACAACGTTCCATTATCTCACGCTCACCTTCACCCTTGTCGTTGATGCCACACAAGTGCAATATGCCGTGGATAATAACACGGTACAACTCCCTTTCGTAGGACTCTCCTACCAATTGTGAGTTGGTCTTTACCGTATCGAGACTTATAAACAAATCGCCCGATATGGTATTGCCTGTACAATAATCGAATGTAATAATGTCGGTATAATAATCATGCTGCAAAAAGGCACGATTGACCTCCAGTATACGCTCATCATCGCAAAATATATAGGCTATATCGCCACAACGCTTGCCATAATGAGCGGCTACTCGCTTTACCCAATCTATTACATCACAACGATTTATATCGGGCATACTGACATTCTCGGCTGAAAAACTTATAGGCATAATCCAATCGTTTGTTTTACTTGTGCAAAGGTAAAATTTATCTCATAAAAAGTCTCTATCCGAAGAAGAAATATGCCACCAAAATGCCCGAAATAGCTCCTACTATATCGGCCAGGAGAGCATATCCTACGGCATATCGAGTCTTCTTAATACCTACACTGCCAAAGTACACAGCCAATATATAGAAAGTGGTGTCGGTAGAACCTTGCACAGTAGCCGCCACACGCGCCACAAACGAATCAACGCCATAGGTTGCCATGCAATCAACCATCATACCGCGCGAACCACTACCACTCAAAGGCTTCATCAGCGCCGTGGGCAAGGCCTCGACAAAAGAGGTATCCAAGCCACATGCAGCCACGCACCAGCGCACTGCATCTACCACATAATCCATCGCTCCTGATGCTCGAAAAATGCCGATTCCAACGAGAATTGCGACCAAATAAGGTATTATCATTACAGCTGTCTTAAAGCCCTCTTTAGCGCCCTCTATGAAGCTCTCATACACGTTTATTCGCTTCACCAAACCTGTACCTATAAAGGCTACAATAATGGTAAAAAGCAACGCATTGGCAGCAAAGGTCGAGTAGAGCTGCATCTTATCTTGTGGCAGTTGCGAAAAGAAATACATAATAGCACCTATTACCGCCACAAGCCCTACAGCCCACGACACCAGTACACGATCTATCTTGATACGTTGCTTGATACACAGCGCTGTAAGCCCCACAAGGGTGGCTATGAACGTAGCTATAAGTATGGGAATGAACACATCGGATGGATTGGCAGCACCCATTTGTGCGCGATAGGTCATCACACCGATAGGCACCAAGGTAAGCCCCGAAGCGTTGAGTATCAAAAACATAATCATCGCATCGGTGGCGGTATCCTTCTGTGTGTTGAGTTCTTGCATCTCGCGCATAGCCTTCAGCCCTAAAGGTGTCGCGGCATTATCAAGCCCCAGCATATTGGCCGATATATTCATAAACATCGAGCCCAACGCAGGATGCCCTTTGGGAATACCGGGAAATAGTCGCGAGAACAGAGGACTCATCGCTCGCGAGAAAACCGATATAAGTCCGGCATTCTCACCCACCTTCATCAACCCAAGCCACAGCGTGAGCACACCGGTAAGTCCGAGTGAAATATCGAAGGCACTCTTGGCCGATGAAAACGATGCATTCATAATGTCGGACCATATTGTTAAGTTACCGGCAAAGATGGTCTGACACAAAGCCACAACAAAGGCTATGATGAAAAAGGCAATCCAAATATAATTAAGTACCATGACGCAATTTTCTTGGTTGGTAGATAAATTTTCGTTTCAAGACCAAAATTAAAAATTTTATCGCTATTGACGTTGCAATTGATGATAAAAGCCTCGGATTGATAAAATTTTAAGATTTGTAAACACTTTCAATTTTTTAGCTGTTTTTTCTCAAAACAACAAAACAAGACTTATATCTTTGACAAACAACCACTTAACACACATTTAACTTTCGCGAGAATTCGATATATTTTTCTCTGCGAACATCTACCCGCAAAAATTCGATACAAAAAGCTGTTTTCCTCACCTTTTTCGACTACCTTAGCCGTTGTTGAAAAAAGAGATGCGAATGAGTACCGAAAAATTGAAAGCCGAACTGATAGCCGCCGGTAGCGAGACGAAGGCTCGCGAATTGTCGCGCTTCTTCAAGACCGGCCAAGGTGAGTATGGCGAGGGTGACAAATTTATAGGAGTAACCGTTCCTGTCAACCGTGCCATCACCCGACGTTACCTTCACCTTCGCGCACCACAACTCGTCGATCTACTTCGTAGCGAAATTCACGAGGTAAGGTTGTCGGCTCTTATATGCATGGTCGAGCAATACAAGTCGCGACACACCTCCGACTCGCAACGACAAGAAATTGTCAACACCTACATCGCCAACACGCGCTACATCAACAATTGGGATTTGGTAGACCTCTCGGTGTACAACATCATAGGCGCTCACCTCCTTCATCACGACCGCGAGTTGCTTTACCGCTGGGCCGATAGCGAGTTGATGTGGGAGCAACGAATGGCCATTGTGGCTACCATGTGGTTTATACGTCATGGAGAGTACGACGATACCATAAGACTTGCCGAACAGCTATGTCACCACCCACACGACTTGATGCAAAAGGCCGTTGGCTGGCTCTTGCGCGAAGTGGGCAAGCGCGACATGACACGTCTCACCGACTTTCTCGACAAGCACTACACCACCCTACCCCGCACGCTCTTGCGTTACGCGATAGAGAAGTTTCCGCCCGAGCTACGCAAGCACTATATGGCGCGTTAGGCGTTAAAATCCGGGCAAGGTAATATAAAGGGTAGGCAAGAGCAACAAGAAGCCCACAACAAGCATTAGAAGGATAAATTTCCATATCCATTTCACCCATTGCTCATAAGGTATCTTGGCAACCGACAGCACAGCCATCAACACACCCGAGCAGGGGGTAATCATGTTGGTAAAGCCATCGCCAAACTGGAAGGCCAATACGGTCGATTGTCGGGCTATACCTATCATGTCGGAGAAGGGTGCCATAATGGGCATCGTAACGGCAGCCTTAGCCGATGCCGAGGGGATAAAGAGATTGATAAAGGTTTGTATGCCATACATCATGGCCAAGGCGGCCTCGCGACCACTGTTTTCGAGCGACGAAGCCATAGCCGACAACATGGGGTCTATCACCTCGCCATTCTCCAATATCACGATAATACCCGCCGCAAAACCGATTATAAGTGCCGCTGAGAAGATATCCTTTGCACCGGCAATAAACTCCTTGGCAATATCATCGGCTGAGTATCCGGCCGAGAATCCTGCAGCTATACCCAACGCCATGAAGAGCGCACATATCTCAGGCAAGTACCAGCCATAACCCATGGCTCCCACCACCAAAAAGAGAATGGTGGACAACAGCATATTGAGGATATACATCTTGTCCGACACACGCAACGATAGGATAGATACTACGACAAACAGAGCTGTCAACACCCACATCAAGTAGGGGGCTGCATACTCACTCTGACCCACCTTTATCACACAGTTGGCAGCATAGAATATCGAGAATAGCACCAACACCACAACCACAATGGCAAAGCATATCCACGCACGCTTGCCACCGCCACGTATGGCAGTTATCTCCTCGTGCTCACCCACGGCAACTACACTTGAGGGGTCACGTTTCACCTTATTGGCATACCATAGTACAAAGGCTATAGTAAGGGTCATGAGCACCACCCAGCACACCGTGCGATACTCTATACCCGAGAAAAGTGGCAGTCCCGACATATCTTGTGCAATACCTATCGTAAAGGGGTTGAGCATAGCACCGGCAAAGCCTACATGCGCTGCCACATACACCATACACACGCCCACAAAGTCGTCATATCCCAGCGAACGCGCCAAAGGTATTACCACCGCCACAAAGGCAATCGTCTCCTCACTCATGCCAAATACAGCACCAAACAAGCCAAAGAGCAACATGATAAGTACTATCACGATATTGCCCAC
>JAEIGA010014832.1_pt1 | contig 11863 bp, 1 predicted proteins | sample 9270691 | NCBI WGS metagenome assembly JAEIGA01 (sample SAMN17057246, study PRJNA624740) | gut metagenome | biome: biome; isolation source: fecal sample | host: Bos grunniens | place: China: Xizang | collected 2019
CAACTTTTTGGGGTCAGATCAAATCTCGTGGCGACTTTTTTTATTTTGAACTCCTAACTAAAAAAACCTCTTGTTTTTATAAAAAATAAAATATACCTTTGTCGCTCAACATTATTATGTTCATTTATTTAATAAATTTTTTATATCATTAACTTAAATTTTAACATTATGAAAAAACTTTTACTTTTCGTAATTGCGTGCACACTCGGGCTTTTCGGCACAGTGAATGCACAAGAAGAGTCAACAGGCAGTGTATGTGTTGTTGATGTTATTTTAACAGACAGCTATGGTGATGGCTGGAATGGAAATAAGTTAGAAGTTGTATACGGAGCAACATCAAAAACTATTGAGTTCCCTAACGGCGCAACAATGACTGAGACAATGGAAATACCATCTGGTACTCATGTTACAGTAACATACCAAAAAATAGGTAGTTATCCAGAAGAAAATTCTTTCGTTGTTGCATACGAGAGTGGAGAAGAAATCCTTAATGTAGCTAAGGGATCATTGTCAGCTACTACAAGCTGGGAATTTGATGTAGATTGTACTCCTAAGGCTCCAGGTGCTCCAACAATAAAAGCAGAAGCAACAGGAGGCTCATCATTAGTCGTGACATGGAATGTAGTTCCAACAGCAACAAACTATAATGTTTATGAAGGCACAGAAGTAGTTGCAACAGTAACAGAAACATCTTATACTGTTGAAGGTTTAGAAGCAGATACAGAATACTGCTATGCCGTTTCAGCTGTAAATGAAATTGGAGAATCAGAACTTTCAGAAGCAGCATGCGCTACAACTTTCGCAGAAGGAACAGTTTTGGTTTCAATAGGCGAAGGCGCAATTAGCAACTTCTCAGCTCCAATTTATAACATCGGTGCTACAGTATATTCATTATCACAACAAATTTATACATACGACGAAATGGGATATAATGGTGGTTATGCCGATATTCATGCTATTTCATTCTATAAACTTTCAGGTGATAATAATAATCGTAATATTGTTGTTTATTTGCAAAATGTAGAAAAGGAAACATATACTAACAATTCTGATTGGGTTGAATTTTCTGATGAAGATATCGTTTTCGAAGGTGAATTTAACTTTGGAGTAGCAGGCGAATGGGTGACAATCAATTTGCCAACACCATTTGAATATACTGGCAGCAATTTGGCACTTACAGTTTACGACAAAACAGGAACAGGATATGGCTATGACTACACTAAATGTGATAAAGTAGCTAGTTCTGGTGTAGCAGTCTGGAGAGGCTTGTATGTTACCAAAGCAGAAGTGATGGACTTATCTCAAGTTTCAACATACTATGGTACAATGATGAAAACAGCATCATACGAAACTCCTGCTAACTCATATTTTGTCAATAATGTTAGATTTAGAACAATGCCAATTGAAGGAGATCCTGTTTTAGATGCTCCAACAGGTTTGGCAGCTACAGCAAATAACCACTCTTCAATTACTTTAACATGGAATGCAATAGAAGGCGCTAACAGATATAATGTTTATGCAGGAACAGAAAAGATAGCTTCAGTAAAAGATGCAGAATACACATATGCAGGATTAGAGGCAGAAACAGAATATTGCTTTACTGTTACAGCTATCAATAGCGGCGGTGAATCAGAACATTCAGCTGAAGCATGCGCTACAACAGAAGTATTTGAAGGATGTAACGTTAACTTCACATTGACAGACCAATATAACGATGGTTGGGATGGTTGTTACTTAGTAGTAGAATATGACGGATTAACAGAACAATTCAACTGCCCAAGCGGTGCATCTCCAAAGACATATACATTGCCTATCTCACATGGCTCAACAGTCGTAGTGACATATACAAAATCAAGTAATTATCCACAAGAAAAAGGTATTATAGTTACATACGAAAGTGGCAAAGAAATCCTTAACGTAGCTCAAGGTTCATTATCTGCAACTACAAGCTGGGAATTTGTAGTAGATTGTACACCAGAAGTACCTGAAACACCTGTCTTGGCAGCAGAAGTAAAAGGCGATAAGACAATCGTTTTGACAATGAATGCTGTCGGTGCAGATTCTTTCAATATCTATCTTAACGGTGAGTTATACTTAGAAGGTGTAACAGAAAATGTATATACAGTTGAAGGTTTAGAACCAGAAACAGAATACTGCTTCACAGTAGAAGCTGTTAACGAAGTAGGTAAATCTGAATCACATTCAGAAGTAGCTTGCGCTACAACATACAAAGCAGGAACATCTGTAGTTCAAATCGGAGAAGGTACAAACCAAATGGTAATGACATCTCCTATATATGAATTCTTTGCAAATTCAATCTCTCAAACAGTTTATACAGCTGATGAAATCGGATTCGATTCAGGCTTAATCAGATCTATCGCTTACCACAAAGCTTCAGGTGGAAATAATGATCGTAATATCTCTATCTACATGAAGAATGTAAATGAGGCAAATCTTGCTACAGCATGGGAACCTTTGACAGCTGACTTATGTGTATATGATGGATATTACAACTTCGGAACAACAGGTTGGGTAGAAATCGCATTACAGGAACCATTCGTCTACACTGGCGGCGATTTGTTAGTATGCGTTTTGGATAAAACAGGTGCTTATGCAAACATCCAAGATAACTTCTATACATACATCACAGGTATGCCACTTAGATCAATCTATTATGGTTATAGCGAAACAATAGACCCACTTAACATCACTATCGGTAAAAATTCTTTATATGATAACAGCTATAACTGCATAGCTCCTCAAGCTAAGTTCGTTATCGAACCATACGAAGGTGGCGAAACTCCAGATGATCCTGTTGTTGATGGATATCGCTTAGAAAGCATTGCTGGCGTTTACTCATACGTATATGAAGAAGGTACAAATAAAGTTACTGAAGTAAGAGAAGGCGTTTACAATGAAGAATATGGTTCACAATATGTAAAATTATTAAGCTATGATGCAAACGGATTGCTTACAAAATCTGAACGTGTATTCTTGTGGGAAGATACTCCAGATTACAGCGGTGACTGGACTGTCAACTCTTTCAATTATACAGATGGCGTATTGACATCTTATACAGAAGAAGAATGGAAACACTGGTATTCAGATGATGAGCCATACGATGTTACAGAATATGCTCTCACATACAATGCTCAAGGTCAGTTGGAAACAATAACTGAAGGTGAAAGAACAATTACTTTCGAATATGACGCAGAAGGCAGACTCGTTAAGAAAGAAAAGACATACTACTTCACATGGGACGAACCTAGAGTTTACTACGTAGACTATTCATACGAATATGTATACGATGAAAACGGCAACTGCATCTCAGAAACAGACTATGCAATTGTTGAAGGTGAAAAGACAGTAAAATCTGTAAAAGAATATTTCTATAATGAAACAATAGCAGCTGAAGAAGTTTATGCGTTTGCATTCCCATACGAAGTGAAACCTGCTCAAGCAAATGCTTTGACAAAGACTGTTGCTTATAGCGCAAACCCAACAAGCCAATATGACTTCACTCTTGAAACATACGTTTACAATCCAGAAATAGCTTCAGAACCTCTCGCTCCAATGGCATTGATAGCAGAAGCAATCAGCAATTCAGAAATCGAGTTGAGCTGGGTAGCTCTTGAAGAAACAGAAAAATTCATCGTCTACAAAAATGGTGAGTTCTATACAGAGACAGAAGAAACAACATTAACAGTTACAGGCTTGACAGTAGCTACAGAATATTGTTTCACAGTTGTTGGCGTTAATGGTGATGAACAAACTCCAGTTTCAAATGAAGCTTGCGCAACAACATTAGGTACACTCGTCGCTCCAGCTGCTCCAGTCGCAACAGTTGCTGCAGTAACAGAAACAACAATAACATTGACATGGGAAGCTGTTGAAGGTGCTACAAGCTATAATGTTTATGTAAACGAAGCCGAAGCTGTCAACGTAGAAAAAACAACTTATAAAGTCACAGGCTTAACAGCTGCAACAGAATATTGCTTTGTTGTCACAGCTCTCAATGGTGAGTTAGAATCAGAAAAACCAGAAGCAGTATGCGCTACAACAGAAGAACAAGCAGAATTGCCAGAAAACGTTGTTGTTATCGGTGAAGGCGAATCATTCGCAACACACATCCCATTCGAATTATGCAATGTAGGTTTCAATGAATACACAAATAGCTCATTCTATGGCGTTTCACAACAGCTTTACACAGCAGAAGAAATCGCTAAAGAAGCTGGTTACATTAAGAGTTATGCTTTGAAATTCGCTGGTCCTATGACAGACATGAGCTTCGAAACACCAGCTGAACAAGAAGATGTTGTCGTTGATTTTGAAATCTACGTACAAAACACTGACTTGACAGTTTTACAAGAAGGTTATGAGCAAGCATCATCACAAGCAGTATCAGCAAAAGACTTGTTCTATGCAGGCAAGACAACTTTAGAAAATGGTGAATGGACAACATTCGAATTCGATTATCCATTCGAATATGAAGGTGGCAATATCATCGTTACAATATTCTGTTTAGACGTAGAAAACGGAAAGACTAACTTCTATCCATTCTATGTATATGGCACAGAAAGTATTCAATCAATACAATGCAGTACTGACCAACTTCCAACAGCAGGCAATACTATTTCTTCAATGAATGGTTACTGGACAAAGAACCAGATTCAACTCACATTCGCTGAAGAAGGTGAAATAATTCCAGAAAAACCTAAAGCATACCGCTTAGAAAGTGTAGAAAGCACAGCTAATACAAGCTATGTTTACGACGAAGTTTATACAAACAGAGTTGTTTCAATGGTTAAAGAAAATATTACAAGTGTATTCACATACAACGAAGACGGTACAATCGCAACTATCGTTGATAGCGGTGAAACAGTTGATGAAGAAGGTAATCCAACAGTAGAAGTTATCAACACTGTAACATATGAATACAATGAAGATGGTACACTTGCAGCTTATACAGAAGAAACTGCAGGATGGGCACCAAATGCAGCAGAATTCGTATATGAAGATGGTAAACTCGTTAAAGAAGTAAATGCTGATTACGAATTAGAAGTTACATACGCTTACAATGCAGAAGGCTTAGTATCAGAAAAAGTTTATGCATACGGTGGCGAACTCGATTCAAAAGAAGTTTATGAATACAATGCAAATGGTAAATTAGTAGAATTTGAATATTACTACTATGACGCATGGGATATCAAAGACTACTACTTGGCAGAAGGCGTTACTTATACATACGATGCTAATGGCAACTGCACATTTGCAAAATCATATCAAGTGACTGAAGAAGGTAAATTCTACTTCTACACAGAAGAAAACTTCTACGATGCAACTATCGCTGCAGATGATGTATTTAGCTTCGAATTACCACATATTGCAGCTACTAGCGTTGTTCCAGCAAATGCTAATATCCTTGCAAAGACATTGTCATTCTACACTGAACGTACCGATAATGGTGATATTAACCATACATACAATATGGCAGTTTACAACTACAACCCAGCAGTTGTTTTGGCTCCTGTCACTCCAATGAACTTAGTAGCTGAAGTTGTTAATGGTGTAGTTGAATTGACATGGGAAGTCTTCGCTGACGCAGAAACATACACTGTATTCCAAGATGGTGAAATTATTGCAGAAGGCTTAGAAGAAGGTTCATTTACAGTTGAAAACTTAAAAGCTGGCGAAGAATATGGTTTCGCTGTAAGAGCTTACAATGCAGTAGGCGGTTCTCCAGTAGCAGAAGAAGTCTACGTAACAATTGAAGAAGACGTAACAGTACCTGCAGCACCAGTATTGTCAGGTGAAGCAACAGGTCCATACGAAATCATGTTGACATGGACAGAAGTAGAAGGCGCAACAGGCTACAACTTATACTACGGAGATCAATTATTAGGTGCTGCCGAAGGTACAGGCGCAAAGATTTCTGTAGATGAGGCTGGCGCAGAATACTGTTTCACAGTCACAGCATTTAACGAAGCTGGCGAGTCAGAACATTCAAATGAAGTATGTGTTACAACACATCCAGACGGAGTAGAAGAAAATGAAGCTACATTCAACATCTATCCTAACCCAGTTAGCGACAGACTCGTCATCGAAACAGAAGCTAACATCGAAGCTGTAACAATCTACACAGTAACAGGTGTTGTAGTTTACAGTGAAGTTGACTTCAACAACAACGAAATCAATGTTTCAGACTTTGCAAATGGTGTTTATATCATGAAGGTCAGAACAGAAAACGGTGAAGCTGTACAACGCTTTATTAAGAAATAATGCATAATTCATAATGCATAATTAGCTAAAGTTAAAGAGCTGCTGTAAAATGCAGCTCTTTTTTTTACTCTGAACTCTGAACTCTGAACCCTGACTTATAGACTCAGTAACTCAGCAACTCAGCAACTCAGTAACTTAAAAAAATCCTCAACTCCTAACTCCTAATTCCTAACTCCTAACTCCTATTTTTTTTCCAAAAAAACTTCTTGTTTTTAAAAAAAATAAATTCTACTTTTGCTCCCTAACATTTTTATGTTCATTTATTTATTAAATATTTATATTATTAACTTAAATTTTAACATTATGAAAAAACTTTTACTTTTCGTAATTGCGTGCACACTCGGGCTTTTCGGCACAGTGAATGCACAGGAGTATGTTATTGTCGGTGATGGCAGTACGGCTTCTCAAAATGTGCCAATTAAGGCAGATTATGAATATTCCTTAACACAGCAAATTTATTTGCAAGGAGAAATTGGTACAGGAGCAGGAACTATCACTTCAATAGGATTCCAAGGTACAAGTAACTTAACAAAAAGCAATGTTACTATTTACATGGTAAATACAGACAAATCATCATTTGCATCAACAAATGGAGATTTTATTGCTATACCAGAAAGTAGTAAAGTTTATGAAGGCTCATTGGGTTTTAAAAAGGATGATTGGAATGAATTAACATTACAAACACCTTTTAACTATACAGGTGGAAACCTTATGCTTTGTGTATATGACCATACTGGTACATATGTTTCTATATCACCAGCTTATAAGGCATTTACAGCAACAGACGGTGTAATGAGAACAGTTGGTGTTTTCAGTTATAATGACTTTGCATCAGGTTTTGAAAATGGAGGTACAATTTCAGGAACATCAAGTAGTTTTTGGGACCTTTCAGGAGCATATGATCCAACAACTATTTACGTTACAAGAAACCAAGTTAGATTTGGATTTATAGCTGGCGAAGGCGGTGGTGAAGAACCAACTCCAGAACCAGAACCAGGCGATGATTTCGCTTCAGAATTCTCATTCGACTTTGAAGATGGTACTTTGAATGGTTTAAGAGTTTTTGCTGGCGAAGGTAGCAGCGCTCCATTATGGGAAGTAGGAAACGTAGGTAACGGAACTGGCATTTTCTCAATGTCATATAATGGTAATACATGGATGACATATGCTGATGTTGATAATTATGTAGTAACAGAAAATCAATATCAAATTACAGAAAATTCTGTACTTTCTTGGTATTTATCACACTCATATCCTGACTATGCAGCTGCAGACGTTTGCGCAGTTGTTGTTTCAGAAGATGGTGAAACATTTACAGCAGTTGGAACATATCAATATGATGAAGCTACTACTACAAAAGAATGTTCACTTGCAGCTTATGCTGGTAAAAATTTATATGTAGGTTTCCGTCATTATTGTACAGATGAATACGGTGGAGAATCACTTATATTAGATGATATTAAATTGTCACTCGTTGAAGGCGGTGAAGGTGGTGAAACTCCAGACCCAACTCCAGACCCAGAACCAGAACCAGAACCAGAACCAGAAGATCCAGACACAATCGTAAAAGATATCATTGTAGAAACTGGTGCTGATAAGAATCCAAATTCAAATGGCAACTTCTATTTCCCTGTATATGATTTTGCTGCTTATGCAATGTCACAACAAATCTATACTGCAGAGGAATTAGGCGGTAATGCAGGAACTATCAAAAGTGTTGCATTTAGAACAGGTACATACGGAAGAACACCAGAAACAAGACAATATGAAGTTTATCTTACAAATACTAGCCTCAATATGTTTGAATCAGGTGCATTCGTTGCGTTGACCGAAGATGATAAAGTATTTGACGGCGATGTTGTAATAGAAGGTACATTAGACTCATGGTATACGATAGAATTTACAGAACCTTTCAATTATACAGGTGAGAATATAGTACTTACGGTATATGACAAGACAGGAGTAGCTCTTACTACAAACTATCATCAATTCTATAAATATTCAGCAGCAGGAAGATCTTTGTACAAACAAGGTACAGTTGCTTATGATATGTTTAACTTAGGAACTGGTTATGCTCAATCATTTGTAAGTCAGGTTCGTTTAGATATGACTGTAAGTTTGGTTCTCACAACTCCAGTTAATGTAGTGGCTACAGCACAAGGTTCTTCAGCAATTTTATTGTCTTGGAGTAATGTTGGTGCTGCATCAAGCTATAACGTTTACAATGGTACAGAATTGGTAGCTAACGTAGAAGGTACAACTTATGTAGTTGAAGGCTTAGAACCAGAAACAGAATATTGTTACACAGTAACAGCTGTTAGTGAAAGTGGTAATGAAACAGAAGCTTCAGCTGAAGCTTGTGCAACAACAACTGTTTTGGCCCCAATAGCACCAACAAACTTGGTTGCAACATCTAATGGTGAATCATCAGTTACATTGGAATGGGATGTTGTAGAAACAGCAACAAGCTACAATGTTTATAAAGGTACAGCATTACTTGCTAATGTAGAAGAAACATCATACATAGTAGAAGGTTTAGAAGCAGAAACAACATATTGTTTCACAGTTAAAGCTGTTAATAATGGAGGCGAATCAGAAGCTTCAGCTGAAGCTTGTGCTAAAACAGACGAATTTACAGGATGTTACGTGTTTGTAACTATGACAGACAGCTACAATGATGGATGGAATGGCAATAAATTGGTATTTACATACGGTTTGGTATCAAAAGAATTAACATTAGCAGGTGGAGGATCAGGAACTGAAGTGTTGGCAATCCCACAAGGAGCTCATGTTACAGCAACATTCATTACAGCTGGAGGTTATGGTAATGGTTATCCTCAAGAAAATGGTTTTACTATTGCTTACGAAAGCGGTGAAGTAATTGTTAGTGTAGCTCAAAATACATATCCAGCTAATACCGCTGTTAATCAAAGTTATGAATTTGACGTAGCATGTGTCCCTGTAGTTCCAGCAACTCCTGTAGTAACAGCAGAAGCAACAGGTAGCTCAACAATCGTTTTGACAATGACAGCAGCTGGTGCTGACAGCTATAATGTATATCAAAATGGAGAACTTCTTGTTGAAGGTTTAACAGAAACAACATATACTGTTAATGATTTGACAGCAGAAACAGAGTATTGTTTCACAGTTGTTGCAGTTAACGAGGTTGGTGAATCAGAAGTTTCAGAAGAAGTTTGCGCTAAAACATATGCAGAAGGAACTGTAATAGTTACAATTGGTGAAGGTAGCAGAAATGGTTTCTATGCTCCTATTAGCAACCAAGGTAGCTATGCTAAATGCTCACTTTCACAACAAATCTATTTAGCAGAAGAAATCAATAGCGAATCATGCCATATCTCAGCTGTTTCATTCCATAACTGCTATGGCGGTTCAAATACACGTAACATTGTTGTTTATATGACAAATGTTAATGAAACTTCATACGCAAGCGGTTCAGCTTGGATCAATGTGACAGAAGCTGATATCGTATATCAAGGCGAACATACATTTGGTGCAAATGATGAATGGACTACAATAGAATTCCAAACACCATTTATCTATAGAGGAAAGAATGTTTGTATAACTGTTAACGATTTGACAGGTGTTGCAAAAGAATATTCAGGTTATGATTCATTCTATTGCACAGACCATGAAACAGTAAGAGGTCTCTATGCAACAAAAGATTCACAATTTGACTGCACAGACATTACATCTGTAGCTGGTTCTCTTGTGAGAAGCTATGATTACACAACAGGTATGTATTACCCACATGTTGCTAATATCATATTAAGAACAGAGGCTGCAGAAATTGAAGCAATTCCAGTTCCAAATGCTCCAGCAAACTTAGTAGCAGAAACAAATGGCTTTAATTCAATAGCATTGTCATGGGAAGCATCAGAAAATGCAGAATCATATAATGTATATCAAGGTACAGAAAAAATCGCTGAAGGCTTAACTACAACATCTTATGTTGTTAGTGGTTTATCTGATAATACAGAATTCTGCTTCACAGTTACAGCTGTTAACTTAGAAGGTGAATCAGAAGCTTCTGAATCAGTATGTGCAACAACAGATGTATTTGAAGGATGTTATTTAGTATTTACTCTTAACGATACATACGGTGATGGCTGGAGCTATGACAAATTAATTGTTACAATTGATGGCGCATCACAAGATTTAACATTCCAACTAGAAAACATGGCTGTTAAAGAATATGTTAAAGAATATAATATCCCAGTTATGACAGGTTCAACAGTGAACGTAAAATGGCAAGCTGGTGCACAATATTCATATCCATCAGAAGAATCATTCGTTGTTAAGTATGAAGGTGGTGCTGAAATTATCAATACAGGCGAGTTAACACATAGTGGCTATGAACATACATTTGTTGTAGATTGTGCTGCTGAAGAAACTCCTACATTCACACACCGCTTAGAAAGCGTTGGAACAGCTTGGGGCAATACAGCATATACCTTCGATGAAGAAAATGCAAATAGAGTTGTTGCTATCGATGAAGACGGTCTCATAACAGAAGTAACTTACAACGAAGCTGGTCAAATCGCAAGCGCAGTTGCAACAGTTGAAGAAATCGATGAAGAAGGCAACCCAGTTGAAACAGTCATTTCAGGCGTAGAATATGAATACGATGAAAATGGCTTATGGACAAGCTTCACAGAAACAGTACAAGGCTGGTTAGGTGGCACAGTTACAAGCGAAACAGTATTAGGTTATGACGCTGAAGGCAAACTCGTATCATTAACATCACCAGAATATGTTAGAACAATTGCTTACAACGCAGAAGGCTTAATCTCAGAAGTTATTGAAGGTTATGTAGTCGTTGAAGAAGGTGAAGAAGAAGGTGAAGAAGAAGGTGACGACAATGGCATCGCTCCATTATCAGAAACAGAAATCGAATACAGCAGCAAGATTACATTCGAATACGATGCAGAAGGCAGACTCGTTGAGAAAAACTACTACTCATACGATGCATACGAAACAATGGAATTCTACTGGGGAGAATCAGAAGTTTATACATACGATGAAAACGGTAACTGCGTAAAGAAAGAAGCTTACGAAGTAACTGAAGAAAATGAACCTAAATCATTCCCATACAGCGTAACAGAATACATCTACGATTTGACAATCAACAATGAAAATGTTTACAGCTTCGAATATCCACACTTCGCATTCATCAACTACGTTGAACCATCATATGTAAACATTCTCTTAAAAGAAAAGTCATTCTACAGCTACTATGATGAAGATGCTCAAGAAGTATTAAGCCACTCATACGAAGTAACAGCTTACAACTACAACCCAGCAGTATTGTCATTGCCAGAAAAACCAATGAACTTGACAGCTGAAGTAATGTCAGCAACAGAAGTAGAATTGGCATGGGCAGGTTTCCCAGATGCTGAATCATTCACACTCTACCAAGGTGAAACAGTTATCGCAGAAGGTTTAGTAGATCCATACTACACAGTTGAAAACTTAGAAATGGGTGTTGAATACTGCTTCGCAGTTATGGCAACTAACTCAGTTGGCAACTCAGAAGTTTCAGAAACAGTATGTGTAACAATCGAAC
>JAEIGA010014833.1_pt1 | contig 11863 bp, 10 predicted proteins | sample 9270691 | NCBI WGS metagenome assembly JAEIGA01 (sample SAMN17057246, study PRJNA624740) | gut metagenome | biome: biome; isolation source: fecal sample | host: Bos grunniens | place: China: Xizang | collected 2019
ATATATCCAGTGGGTTTTGCATGTTTACCTTTACTGCTATACGAACCAGGTTTGGGTCATTCCAATAACAGTTCTTGGATTGTGTAAAGAATATTCCGTCAAATTGGTTTGTGTACTCAGTGGTTGCTTTTTTTACCTCTGAAGCAGGCTTGAAACCATCGCGCAGAATTTGTTCTGCGTTTTCTTTGGTTGTATAGTGGTAAAGTGTATATTGTATTTTGCTGGCAGGAAATATTGCTTTTGCCATTTTTTTTCCTTTTTATGCGCTGTGGCGATTTATTGCCTCTGATATTTCATCCAGTGATGCATTTGATGGCAATAATGGTTCAAAATACACGTTTGCTGTGCCTGGGTTCATGCGACCGTGTTTTGGCCAATATAATCCCGCGTCTGTGCCAACCGGCAAGATTGGCAGTTTTAATTTATATGCCAGCAGTAATAGTCCGCGCTTTAATGGAATCTTTTCACCGGGTTTGGCACGTGTGCCCTCTGGGAATATGACCAGGGTATATCCATCCAGTACGCGTTTTTCAACATCTGATGCCAATTTTGCCATATTTGTTTTGCCACGGGCGCGATTTACCCCCAACATTCCGCAACGCCAGAATGCCCAACCATAAATGGGTATCCACAGTAATTGACGTTTCATAATAAAGAAAGAGTTTGGAAATACACGTGATATGGCCGCAATTTCCAATATAGACATATGTTTAGCGGCAACAATCGATTTGCCGTCCAGACGTTCATTGCCGTTTGGCATTTGTGGAATGTCTGCATCTTCTGACTTTGGATAGTGTACCTGGTACTTGATACCGCATATCAACCGCGCCAGGACCAACACGCCCGCCGCATCAGTAAATACAAAAAGACGACTTAATTTTTTTGATGGCAATGCAATTAACAGCAGTGGCATCCACAACGCAAAATAAATTGGTAATGCGATTTTAAATAATATTGTGCGTATCATTTTCTTCCTTTTTCTTTATCTAACTTTCCTTTATCCCGAAAAGCGTCACGATGTATTTTATATATTCTGTGGTCCATCTTTCAAGTCTTTTTGCAGCGGGCATTCCGGTCAGCATTGCCGGGCACGCGATAATTTTGGTGTTGGGTAATTCGTGTTTTATCAGGTATTTAGCGCGATTCATATGTTCTTCGGTGGTGATGATTACGATGCGATCCAGGCCTGCGTTTGAGACGATCTTCTTAATCGCGTGTGCGTTTTGATATGTTGATTTCGATTCGGATTCAATTTGGGCCTGTCGATCCAGATTACCAACCGCTGGTGCGCCCGCACCGATTATGTAAAGGTCTGTGTCTGGGTATTTTTGCATTTGACGAATGGCAAATGGTATGCGGCGTTCATCGCCGGTCAAGACAAAAATACTGTCATCGGGCAGTATTGTTTCGCATCCGCTTGGTGCCGATACTTTGAATATCATTCCCCCCAGGACAAATAATGCCAAAAATAAAAAAGATGGTGTTAAAAATCGCATCATTCGGCTTTTAGTATATTTAATGTTGTGTGACGGGTAACAAATATCGCAAATACTACAATTAATATTGGTAATGCCACCAGTGTCCACCATCCAAAACCAGACAGCCCCAGCATAGCCATCAATCCCACGCGTGCAGAACGTGCCGCCCATAATACAAGCATCAATACGGGAACTGCGCCCGCGAACCCACATACAGCGGCCAGGCTTGTGATTTTTGCAACAATAAATTGCATCTGGCGGGCAACAAATGCGTCAGATGCGCCAATTTGGGTCAATATTTCCAATTCGCGTCGGTGCAGCATCGCTGTATTGCGGGCAATATATGATATGGATACACCGATTGCCCCCAGCGTCAGGGCCAGTACCAATACCGATATGCCAATCATTTTCCAGCCAGCCGATGTTGAATTTTTTAATGCCGATGCGTGGGTTAAAAATCGTGCATTTTTATCAATGGCCTTTTGGACTGATGTCATATCTTGGGCCGATTTAAATTCTATTTCCCACATTGTCGGCAGATAGTTTTTTAGCGCCGCCCCACCATTTGAAATCCAGGGGCGCATTAAATCCGCCATTTCGTCATCGCTGATGCGGCGGACAGATTTAGTTTTGTCGCGATTGTCTTCGATGATTTTTGCGGTTGTGTCAATGTTTTTAGGGTTTGTTACCTGAACGGTGGCGGTGTTGTCCCATTGCGCGTTCCAACGGATAACACCCGTTCCAATAGAAATTGCAATCCCCAGTGCCAATACCGACAAAAACGTTAATAACCCCATAATCGTTGTCATAAACACAGATTGTTCGCGTACCAGTGAAAATACAGTTGGTTTTTTCATGTCTTATGCGTTTCCAATGTCGTCAAATTGTTTTGATAATTCATTAAAATAGTTCTGGGGCTTGGGACCTTTCCAGATCTTCTTCGTTTCGGTTTGTGTGGTCTTTTGTCCAACAAAAGATACGCGATGATTTTCAACGCTAATTACCGGAAATTTATACGTTTCCATCAATTTTTTGCTGTGCGTGGCCAGGATAATCGTTGTTCCGAATGTTTTGTTCATTTTTATGAACAGTTCCATCAGGCGGGATGCGTTTTCATCATCCAGATTTCCTGTTGGTTCGTCCGCCAATAATATAGATGGCTGAACAATAATGGCACGGGCAACGGATACACGTTGTTGTTGACCGCCGGACAAGGATTTTGGATTTGCGTCCGCATATTTGCCCAGGCCCACCCAATCCAGAACCTTGGCCACAAGGGGTTTTATTTTGTTTTCAGGTACACCACGCACCCGCAGGGGCAGGGCCACATTATCAAAAACCGTCAGATGGGACAGCAAAGAATATTCCTGGAATACAATCGCCATTTTTTGACGGATTTTTGTAATCTCGTCACGGGTCATATCGTTTGTTGCCTTGCCAAACAGTTTTACAATGCCACGATGTGGTTTGTGTAATTGGTATACAAGGCGCAGCAACGTCGTCTTACCCGCGCCAGATGCACCCGACAGAAAATAAAACGAACCACCCCCGATATTAAATGATACGTCGGTCAGAATATCCGGCGTTCCGTCGTATTTCGCGGCAACATTTGCAAATGATATAGCGGTATTGTCTTCCATACAAAACAGATTAGTAAATTTTTTTTATACCGTCAAATGAAATAAAAATTGTGGGACAGATATTTTTTGTGTTTGGAAAAGGGGGCGATTTTTGATATACTACTAGGAAAAAAAGGGAGTATGTTTTATGAAAAAATTAGCATCATTTTGTTTGGCATCGATTATGGCGATGTCTGCGGCGTCTGCGGAATCAGATGTTGTTGTTCAGCGTTCGCCGGTTGGACGTCGTGTTATGGTTCGTGAATATCAGCCGTATTCGGTTGAAACGGCCAAGGGTTGGTATATGGGTGGTCGTTTGGGATTAAGTTTATTAAACTTTACGGCTTCTAATGAAGTTATTGCCGATGGTGTAAAGGTAGAGGGTGTTGTTGACGATTATGATTTTTCGTTTGAAACGGTTTTTGGTGGTTCTGTATTTGCGGGAACTGATTTTCAGTTGTCTGGCGAATGGTTTCGTGCAGATTTAGAGGGTGGATTGATTGGTCGTTTTGAGAATACAGATGCGGGGACAGAAATTAAATTGACTGTGCCGTATGTGATGGCAAATGGCTATTATGATTTTAATAATGGTTTGTATGCTGGTGTTGGGTTTGGACTTGCGTTGCCCAAGGTAGAGCTGGGTGGATATGATTTAGATGGTGGAGATTCTAAAAAAACTGGTGTGTCGCCGATCATGGGGCTGATGTTTGGCTGGACGTATGATTTGGATGCGCGTATAACATTGGATTTACGTTATCGTTTAGCGGGTTTTTGGGGGCCAGAAATTGAACGTACAATGGATGGTGCGCAATTTGTAGAAGTGAATACGGACTTTGGATTTGTGCTGGAAAATTCATTGTCAATGGGGTTGCGTTACAGATTCTAAGAAAAAATTAGGAATTTGTAAAAAATGGGTGTTGACCCCGATTCGCAAAATATGGTATTATATATACCGATAAGAGAGTGGTATCGCAAGTATCAGTGAGAGAAGATATGAAGACCGAAACAAAAATTTCAAGTATAGCATTAGTGTGCGCGTTGTGCGCGGTTGTGGCAACGCCGGCAATGTCTGCGGCGGCGGTGCGTAGCCTGGGTGGTGCGGGCACGTTCAGCAGTGCGTCCAGTGCGGCGTCGTCCAAGACGTCGGGTGCAACGTCGACACGTGCGGGTTCTTTGCGTGTATTACCATCAACGACCAAGGCGACAACGTCCGCGGGTTCTGTTGCAACGTCAAAGCCGGTATCGACGGGTACGACTGCGACATCAACGCGTGTGTCGGCAACACCGCGTTTGTCGCTGGGTAAGTATTTGGCGGGAAATCGTGTTGTTGCGTCAACTGGCGGGTCTTCGGCGGGCGATGCTGGCAATGGTTCAACCGGTGGTGTTGATTTTGTAGATAAAAAAGAATGGGATGAAGTTTATGCAAAGCTGCCAACGCGTGTCGATAACTTAGAAACGGGTGTTGTTGTTCTTGAGGAAAAAGTTACAGATTTGGAAAAGACGATTGGTGATGCGGATGTGATTGAATTGCAAACGATTGTTAATAATCTGCAAACAAACGTTAATACGATTGTGGAACAATTGCCGGCGGATGATGCGCCGGTTGCAAGCCAGGAATCTGTAACCCAGATTAATACCACGGTAACGAATATCAATAACACGATCGAGCAGTTACAGGAACAAATTACCAAGATTGAGGGCGGGGATAGCTCTGTTTCGATTTTGGAACTGGAACAAAGTGTCAAAACTTTGCAGGATGATGTTAGTGCGTTAAAATTGGATGTATTGAATGTTCAGGGTGAATTTGCCAAGTATGTATTGGATACAGAGCTGGAAGAAGCCTTGAAGACTGTTGATGATGAGGCGTTAATTGCGGCGTTGCGCACAGAATATGAAGCAAAGGTTGCAGAGCTGGAAAAAGATATCGCAACATTGACATCGAATTTTACAAATTATTACACAAAGTCAGAAGTTGATAAGGCGATTGCAGACGCGGCGTTTGATCCGTCTACGATTGATTTGACCGATTATGCCAAGACGGCGGATTTGGAAAAGTTTGCGTTGACGTCGGATTTAGAGGCTGCCAAAATGACTTTGTCGGCATTGATTGATACCAAGATTGCGACGGGCGATTTTGCGGCGGCAAAAGATTTAGAGGCTTTGAATACCGAATTGTCGGCAATTGTTGCGGCGGGTGTTGTGGATAGCGCGACTTTGGCATCGGTTAAGTTGGAACTGTCGAACTTGATTAAAGCAAATTCAGATCAGGATGTTATAACGGCGGCTGCTTTGGATCAGTTAGAAATAGCTTTGGATAGCGAATATTATACATCGGCCCAGGTTGATGCATTGTTGGAGCAAGAGTTGGCGAAAAAGGTTGATGTGTCATCGTTGGATGCGTTGGAATTGCAGAAGACGGAAACTGGCGCGTATAAACCGTTGGGGGCTCTGGCGTATGAAGATGAAATAGCCGCAGAACAAATTACCAGTATTAACGCGACATCTATTCAGGGTAAGATTACCACTGAACAGATTGACAGCTTGGATGCCAGCAAGATTATCGGGACAATTGAATCTGATCAATTGGCGGACGGGGCGGTTACCGCGGACAAGATTACAACCGGTGACGCAACGTTAGAAGAAGGTAATCTGGCGATGCTGGTATCTGATGGAAAGGGTGGCGTGACATGGCAATCGGTTGGTGTTGCCACCGGCACAGATGGAAATTAAAAGAGAGAATTGAAAAACAAAAGGCACGGTTGAAAAACCGCATAACAAAAACAAAAAAGAAAGGAAAGAAAAATGAAAGTAAAAAATATTATGTTCGCAGGATTTGCCTCTGCAATCTTGTCAGGCGTATGCGGTGCCGCCAGTGCCGCAGATTATAACCTGGTTACCGAGGGTTATGTTACAGAAAAATTAGCCGGCAAGGCAGATACGGGTGCATCTTATACCAAGGGTGAAACCGATACTTTGTTAGGTGGCAAGGTTTCAGCAGACACATATGCCGCATATATTGAAACACAGGAAGGCGTTGATGAAGCACAGGATGCTAAGATCCAGGCAAATACAGCTGCTATTGATGGCTTGAGTGGTGTTGATGGTACGGGTTTTGCAACAATGCAACAGGATATTACAACTTTAAAAACAGCTGTTAATGACGAAAATGGTGCCGTCGCCCAGAAAATCGCAACCGCGATTGCCGCAGAAGAATTGCGCGCAGATGGTGCATATGCTCCAGTAAGTTTGACACAAACTGTTACTGATTTGTCTGGTCTGGTTGCAACTAAGGCAGATGCAAGTGCATTAGCTGGTAAACAAGATACAATCACTGATTTAGCAGATATCCGTGCAGGTGCAGAACTGGGTGAAACAGCGGTTCAGCCAGGGGCTTTGGAAACAACGTTGGGTTCTTATGTAACAACAACTGCTTTGGAACAGGCTGGCTATGCAACAACGGAAGAAATGAACACTGCATTGCAGGGTAAACAGGCCACAATTGAAAACCTGGCAACGATTGAAGCAAATGCTGCCAAGGGTGCCACAGCGGTTCAGCCAGAAACATTGACACAGACATTGGATTCTTATGCAACAACGGAAGCAATGAATACAGCTTTGCAGGGTAAGCAGGCCACAATTGAAAACCTGGATACGATTATTGCAGGTGCGGAGGCTGGTGCCACAGCGGTTCAGCCGGGTGCTAATATTTCCGTATTGGTAAATGATTCTGATTTCCAGACTGCTGAAAATGTAAACACATTGATTGGCCAGGCACAAATTGCAGAATCCCAGGTTACAGGTCTGACAAATGCATTGGCTGGCAAGTTGGATGTTATGGAAAATGCGGGTACATATCTGGTAAAACGTGATGGTGAAGGTAATATCAGCTATGTGTCGGTTGAAATTGTTGGTGAAACCGAAGCAGAATAAGGTAAAACAAAACGCTTTGAATTGATGCCAAAGCCGTCATAAGCCCAGGCATAAAAAACGAAAGAAAAGGAAAGAAAAAATGACAGTAAAAAATATTATGTTCTCGGGTGTTATGGCGGCTATCTTGATGGCGGGTGCCAATGCGCACGCGGCGGTTGAAATCGCCAGTCGTGGTTATGTCGATACCGAAGTCGCAAAAAAAGCAGATGCGACCGAATTTTCAACGTTAAAGGGCGTTGTTGAAAACGCAGACACCGGTTTGGCAACCAAAGCATCCCAAGCAGATTTAAGTGCTTTATCGAGTGTTGTTGGTGATGCTGATTCAGGGTTGGTTAAAGACGTTGCGGCAAATGCTGAGGCAATCGCAAATGTTTATACCAAGACCGAGGCAGATGATAAGTTCGAAGAACAAACAGAGGCAATTGCAAAGTTGACAGAGGCGAAATCCTATACAGATACCCAGGTTGAGGCTTTGTTAGATAGCTTGAATGGTTCTGGCGAAGATGGAGATACGGGTATTAAAGGTACGGTTCTGCAACATACTTCCCAGATTACGGCATTGCAAGACAAAGTTGGTAATGAGACTGTTGCAAATCAGATTTCAAGTGCTATTACCGCATTGGATTTGGCAAATACATATGGTGCAAAATCTGATGTTACGGCAAATACAAACGCTATCAATGCAATCAATAATGCGGAAACGGGTTTGTTGGCCCAGGCAAAGGCAGATGCAAGCGCCAAAGCAGATAAAGCATTGGAAGATGCCAAAGCGTATACGGATGGCAAGGTTACCGATATGGCAACAAATTCATCTGTTGATACGAAATTGAGTGAATATACAAAAACAACGGCATTGGATTCAACATTTGCGACGGATAGTGAAGTTACTGGGGTAAAAACAGAATTAGAAGGCAAAATCGATGCCAAAGTTGCACAGAGCGCATATGACACCAAGGTTGCAGAATTGAGCAGTGCGATCACAACAGAAAAAGAACGTGCCGAGGGTGTAGAAGGTGGTTTGAATACTCGCTTGACAACGGCCGAAGGAACTATTTCAACCCTGTCAAATGATTTGGCGACCAAGATTACAAAGCCAGCGGCTTGTCAAACAGGCAACTGTGTATTGGCGATGATGAATGGTGGTAATCCGGAATGGATTATTCTGACATTGCCAACGGAATAATAAAAAAAATGATGTAAAGGGCAAAAATGCCCTTTACACGATTCGTGTAAAAATGATAAAATAGATTTATAGGAAGGAAAGGATTACCAAATGAAAAAATTAACAGCTGGGATTTTCACAGTATTAATCGGTCTGTGTGCCGCAAATTCTGCGGATGCAAGTGTTGCATCAACGGGTTGGGTCGAAGAACAAGTTGGCGCTTTGGCAACAACGGTTGAAACAAATAGAACAACGGCGGCAAATGCAACCCAGGCGGTTTCGGATGCGTTGACAGAATATAAAACGTCTAATGATGCGGTGGTTGCGTCAAAGGCGGCCAATGCTGACTTACAGGCGTTGCAGGCAAAAGTTGGTACCGTGCCAGAAGGTAGCGCAGACGTTGTTGCATACATCAATAAAAAGACAGAAGGTATTGCAACTGATGCGGCTTTGGGTGAATTACAGACACAGGTTAGTGGCAATACAACTGCAATTTCAACATTGAATGGTTCCGGTGAAGGCTCGGTTGCGAAATCTATTTCCGATGCTTTGGCTAGCTATACAAATACAACAGATATGACCGCTGCGATCAAAGTAGTTTCTGATGCGTTGGATACTCATGAAGCGACCGCTGCATCGACATATGCAACAATTGCTAATCTGAATACTGCAAATCAGGCGATTGCAGGGTTGGAAACCAGCAAGGAAGCAGTTTTGAATAAGTTGACATCTGATAATACAACGACCATAGATGATTCTAATAAAGATACGTTCTATCCTACAATTGGTCGTGTAAATGCTGAAATTGATCAAACTGTTGCAGAAGTGAATAATGATATTACGGCGTTAACTGCTGGATTGGGGACTAAGGCGGATAAAGCAACGGTAGAAGCATTGACCACAACTGGTGGTAATAATGCAACAACGGCATCGCAGGCCACCGCGGCGGTTGCAAAAGATTTGTCTGATTATCAGGCGGCTAATAATGCGGCTGTAAAGGCAAATACGGATGCGATTGCGGAAATTAATGATGCCGAAGATGGTATTTTGGCTCAGGCAAAAACATATGCCAAGGAACAGGCGGATGCTGCATCGGGCAGTGCGTCTGGCGTTGCGGCTGATTTAGCAAGCTTTAAAACAACTGTAAGTCAGACATATGCGACACAAGAAGCCTTGGGTACGACAAATACGAATGTTACGAATTTGACGGGTCGTGTTGGTACGAATGAAACGAATATTGCCGCTAATTCTTCGAATATTACAAAGAATGCAGAAAATATCTTGGCAAATGCAAAAGATATTGAGGCGCATACAACAGCAATTGCGGCGGCCCAGGCTCAGGCGGACAAAGGTGTTGCGGATGCAGCGGCGGCTCAGGCAACGGCAAATCAGGCAAAGGCAACCGCTGATGCGGCGATTCCTGCCCCGGATGGGGATTGTTCGAATCCTACTAACAAGTGTGTGTTGACATATAATAACTCTGCTTATGCGTGGGAAGTTATTGAACGTTCCGCTGATGGTGAATAATAAAAATTAAAATCGGGACGATGTGATTTGTCGTCCCGATAAATTCGGTTTTTAATAGTAAAAAGAAAAAGGAAGGAAAAGATGAAAAAAATATTGACAGTGTCGTTGGTTGCAATGATGGCTGTATCGGCGGCGCGTGCGGATATTGCGTCCACTGCATATGTTCAGGGTGCGGTCGGTGCAGAAACGACGCTGCGTGAAAATGCGGATACCGCGATTAAAAATTCTATTGGTACGGTAAGTTCGACTAATATGGGGACGACGGCATCAACTGTTGTTACGGCTATTAAAGAACATTCGGATGCGATTAGTGATATTAACGACGAATTGGATACAATGGCGACCAGTGAAACCGTTCAGGGTATCGAGACTGCTTTGTCGACGTTGCAGGGTACGGTTTCAGCAAATGAAACAGATATTGAGAAAAAAGTTTCAGATTTGACGACTGTTGTTAATGGTAAACAGGCGACATTGAACACTAATCAGTTGGCGGCTGTAAATTCTGGTGTGACAACTACTACTGTGTCTCAAGTTACTACCAATAAAAATGATATTGCAGGAATTAAAGCATCTGCTTATGCGACATCTGGTATCACATCGGCCAAGGTATCTACATATGATGGATATGCGGCACAGATTAATGCCAAGGAAGCATCTGCGAATAAGTTGAAAACAGGTGATACGACGACCATAAATGATTCTAATAAAGATACGTTATATCCCACAATTGGTCGTGTAACTGCTGAAATTGATCAGACTATTGCAGAAGTGAATAATGATGTTTCGGCCTTGTCGGGTGGATTGTCTGCATTGCAGAAGACGGTTTCTGATAATGAAACTGATATTGAAGCAAAAGTCGCGACTAAGGTAACGGCCAATACTGCGATTACTGGTGCGACCAAAGCGAAGATTACATATGATTCTAAGGGTTTGGTAACCGGTGGTGCGGATTTGGCTGCATCTGATATTCCAACATTGGCGACGTCCAAGATTTCTGGATTGGATACCGCTCTGGCTGCTAAGGAAGTGACATCAAATAAAGTTACAACATTAAGCAGTACTTCGACAAATACACAGTATCCAAGTGCAAAGGTTGTTTATGATGAATTAGGCAAGAAGCAAGCGACGTTATCAACGGTGCAATTAAGTGCGGCGAATTCCGGTATTACATCGGCCAAAGTATCTACGTATGATACAGCCGCAACAAACGCTTCTGCGGCAAAGGGTGTTACTGATTTGATTAGTGCGGGTACAACCGGTTCGGATGGTACATATGTTTTGACGGCAACGGTTTCTAATAACACAGTGACTGGTTATAAATGGGAACTGATTGATCGTGCGTATTAATCGAAAAAAATAATCCCTGGGTGGGTGGTGTAAAGCCACCCATCCGGGATAGTGTATTGTTTTTGGACTTATTATAAAAATTGCAGTAATTTTTATAATAAGTGTCGAAAAATGTCCTTGTGTTGAATCTTGCTTTTTAGATATAATGCAAAGACAAGAAGAGAGTGGAATTAAAATCGGGTGGGGATTTTAGATGTTAAAGCAAAAGTTTGTTTTCGCTGTTTCTTTGGTTGCAATGGTAATGGTTGGTATTGGTACGGCGCGCGCGGATATTGCGTCCACTGTTTATGTTCAACAGGGGGTTAATTCTGCTAAGACGGCGGCCAGTGCAGCGCAGACATCGGCAAATAATGCGAATACAGCGGCGGTTAATGCGCAAGATTCTGCAGATGCCGCCCAGGAGGCGGCAGACGCGGCCCAGGCATCAGCAAATGCAGCGGCGGCATCGGCCAAGACCGCAAATGATGCAGTCGCGACTAAGGTAACGGCCAATACTGCGATTACTGGTGCGACAAAAGCGAAGATTACATATGATTTTAAGGGTTTGGTAACCGGTGGTGCGGATTTGGCTGCATCTGATATTCCAACATTGGCGACGTCTAAGATTTCTGGATTGGATACCGCTCTGGCTGCTAAGGAAGTGACATCAAATAAAGTTACGACATTAAGCAGTAGTTCGACAGATACACAATATCCAAGTGCGAAAGTGGTTTATACTGAATTGGCAAAGAAACAAAATACTTTGACAATTGATTCTTCGTTAAGTTCAAGCAGTACAAATCCGGTTCAGAACAAGGTTA
>JAEIGA010014834.1_pt1 | contig 11863 bp, 12 predicted proteins | sample 9270691 | NCBI WGS metagenome assembly JAEIGA01 (sample SAMN17057246, study PRJNA624740) | gut metagenome | biome: biome; isolation source: fecal sample | host: Bos grunniens | place: China: Xizang | collected 2019
CGAGGTCGCACGGTTCGGGGAGGGGGTATCCTCGGCAAAATCGACGACAGGAGGAGTCATCTGCCTCGGCTGCGGCTGTGCCGCCTGACCAGGATTTCCGACAGCGTTCTGCTGGGTCGGAGTCTGATTCGGGTTTCCGACAGCGTTCTGCGGTTCTGCGGCGGACATCTCTGTCCGCTTCATCTTCTCAATTTCTGCCATTTAGTCCTCCTTCTTTCCTCGGCGGATGCCGTAGACATAGTAGGGCGTGATACGCTCTCCGTCGTCTGTGCCGCTGCTGTGTTCGTTTCGAGCAAAAATCGTGAGTGAGGACGGGTTTGTGACTTGTGTCATAAGACCGCCGACGTTTTGTGCTTTGACCTCCAGAATCAGAGGACCGGCATCGGGTGTGGAGGGGTTCACGTTAGCACGGTCCTGCTCAAACACGACGAGCGTATGCTTGTCTTCGTCATAGGTGTGGAAGGGGTAAAGAGTCAGATCGACGTGCGTTGCAGTAAGGAAGCCGTATGTGTTGATGTCAGAGAGCTTTGCCATGCCGGACGTGTCAGGGGTGTAGGTGTATATGCCCGATTCGTAAACAGTAACGGTTTTACCGTTCCACGCACCGAGATACACTGCGCCGCGGCGGCTGGAATTTCCATCTGGGTTCGAATAAAGGATGACCAGATAGCGGTCATAAGCAGCGATGTCTCCGAGTTCGATGACAGCGGCACCGTCGACTGACTGAGTATTGCTGAAACCGATAGAGCCGGAAGCGATCAGCTCGGCATAGCGGGTTCTCGCCTTGTCTGCGACATCCTCGATCAGAACCTGCGCGTTAACGGTTGAACCTTTTTCGTCTGTCGCATCAAGGTCGGACATCTTCTTCGGAATCAGATGTGTCTGCCAAACCGCCTGTCCGTAGTCTCCACCTTCCTTGACGAGGAACTGACCGTCCGTGCCGCCTGTGGGGAGGTTGCCGGAGGAAGAGAACAGTCTCGATACGGCAAGGCTTGTCGGGATCTTATACTTCGAGCCGGAGACGATGTCTTCGGTCGGCAGGTTTTCGATGGCGGGCTTTTCAAGGCTCTCCATCGCGGGGATCAGCTTTTCATTGACGAAGGTCTGAATCTCCGCATAAAGGTACTGCAGGTCCGCGCGGACACGCACCTCGTCGGTTTCGACGGCAGGGAAGTCCGTGGGGTTTCGCCAGTCCTTGGAGTATTCAAGTTTGATTTTTTCCATCAGCGGTCTCTCCCTTGCTTACGGTAGAAGATTTGTGCCGATACGAGACTCATGTCCATACCCACCTCGGCACTCTCGATGGTCATGGAGAAATATCGCACGTGACGGCAGCCGGGCTTGCGGCGGAACGTCGCGGAATAGGTTTTCGGTGTAAGGCATCGTGCGCGAAGATTGCGCGGCAGAAATCTATAAAAGAGGAAGTACGCCTCCGTCAGATCCTCTCTGGTCTCGCAGTCTGTCGTGTAAGTGATTCGCATACGCGACCACGTGTCCGCAGAGACGGTAAAGATGATGCTGTTGACGTCCTTGAGCTTGTCAGAATCGTCAAAAAACAGAATCGGTGTCGTGTACCGCTTTTGGATCGGAGCACCGAAGTCCGTGTGGGCAAAGTCGCCGAAGGGGCTGTCCACGTCGTTGAACTGACCGAAGGCGACGATCCTGCCATCCGGCGTCAGATAATGTGCATCGCGCTCCATGTGAGAAAAGGAAACGGCGGGGAAGCCTGTCAGATAGAAGAACGAGGGCTCCTTATACCCGGAAAGCACGTAGTCCCACACGAAAACCTCGTCGCCGATGACAAGCCAATAACGGGAATCATCGTCATAGGACACGCACCGATCCGCCCCGGTACGAGCCACCTTCTTCAGAATACCCTCGCGTGCAGGTGTGCCGTTGACCTTTTTGGAAATACCGCGAATGTTGTTTTCGTTTGCGGCAGAGGTGTCAAGCAGCACGTGCAGACCTGCCTGCGAATTACAGAAGACAAGGTTGTTGTCAACGAGCTGGATCGTATACGGAAGGTCACAGCCGATACGGCTGTTGATGTCGATGATGCTCATCGCGATATACACGCGGTCGTTGATGGTCTGCGTGTCCATACTCGCCTTGGAAACGGAATGCTCCTTGAAGATGACAAGCATGTTCTGCTGACGGCCAAAGCCCGTGACAGGCTCGGAGTTGTCCCCGGCGAGGTTGTAGGACTCGACAGGGAAGTACGTGATGTCCATCGCCACGTTGTTGCCGTTCCAGAAAATCGCGTTCGGCTGACCCTCCGATCCACCGAGAACCATGCACATGTTTGTGTCACCGCCGTAAACGGCTGCATATTTGCAGGACATGATCGCATCCTGCGCTACCTTGTTTTCCAGCTCATAGGTAATGCGTACGGAGTTTGACTGCCGCGGTGTTGCAACATAAGGAGCTGTCTTGAAAAGAACCTTTCCTGTCGGAGGCCAAAAGACGTAATCACCGTCCCATGACGAATTCCACGATTTCGGTTCTGCTGTCAGGACTGCTGTGGAAGGCACGAGCTTCTCAATGTCCCCTTTTTCGGAAATCCTTGCCTCCACGGAAATATCTGCCGCACCCTTGACCGGGAGATAGTATGTGCTCGTCGGGGCTTGTACCTTGACCACATAGGATCTGGAGGAGCTTGCGGGTTTAAGACCTGTAATCTTACGCGCCGCGCGATCATAGATATAGTCAACGCCCTCTGTCATCAGTACGCCATCCACACACAGATCGATAACACCGACCGTGCTTGCATCGGACAGCATGATCGCCGTAGCCAGAGCGGACAGCGTTCCCGTCTGGTCAACGGTCGTGACAGCCGCTTCATACCATACCGTCTTCTTCGGGGACAGTCTGTTTTCGGGCTGATATTGGTCGCCCGCACCTGTCGCCGCATCTGCGTTGATCAGCGTGATGGGGACATAGGCGTCAGCGAGAACATCTTTTGCGGTGTATTCGCCGTCCGCGTAGGAGATACGGACAAAAACGCCCCGAGCTTTGTAAATGAGGTCGTCTTGATACCGCAAAAAGACCCCGCGCGACGGCACATAGCCTGCGTACAACGCGGAAAGATCGCAGACCGATATAAGCGTTACCGCAAGGTATTCGACCTCCACGGGGCTGTCAGTTGCAAGAGTGACGGTGTTTTCGTCATACCTTGCCGACGGATCGGAAAGATTCGTGATACGGGTAAAACCGATCGGGGGGATCGTATGACTGCCCGCGCCGGAAAACGTTATCGTCTTCTTTGCAGGCACACCGTCAACCGCATAAATATGGTTTCCGATGTGGTAGAACTCCCTGCCGTAATACTGCCCGTCAAAGCAGGCATACCCGATGCCCTGCCCGACAGAGCAGAGCCACGCCTGCGCATCACGGGAAGCGATAGCACCGTCGCGCCAGACCAGGTTGACAATATCCGGGGTTTCGTTAACACCAAGTCGGTAGGGAAGTTCATAAAGGTTTAAGCCGCCGACCAGCGTGTCGAGGTTAACGGAGGATTCGCTCTTGTGCGAGGGCATGTAATAGGTGTTGAGCAGACCGGAATTAGGCATTCGCTCACCCCTTAATAGACATCGAGGATCGACTCAAGCGTGGTTACAACGCTGCGCTGAAGTCGTGCCATACGTGTCTCAAATTCGTTGTGCAGAGCCGAATGATGATAGGCATCATCATACATGACGAGATGCGCAGCGACATAGTAGGGAATGATGCGCTGTGCATCCTCTGTGTTGTCAAGTCGCGCGTCATCTGCGGGATTCTCGCCGAGCAGACAGGGGTATCGGAAGTATTCGGCGATGCACTGATGCGGGTCATGTGCGCCGAGCATGAACTGCGAGTCCATCAGATAGCCCTTGATCGGGATACGGCGAGCATCGCCGCCGGACAGATCGAGAATACCTGTCGTACGAAATCTATGGAAATTTCCGGGCATGGTATAAAGCGTCATGTCGCCAATCTGCTCGGAATCGAGATCGCATAGTTTAACAGCCGAGGGGATCGGCTTGGCGGTCGTCGCAATCAGAACCTGCGCATCATCCGCGAAATTCGGGATGCGGAGCAGATAATCTGCCTGATTGTTGTACGTCGGCTCGATTACACGACCAGCGATGCTGTATTGATTGATTAAGGACAAAACGTCCTTTTTAAGCTGTGCGTAGGTCATAATACACCCCTTTCAAGCAATAACAGGGATGGGGTCTACCCATCCCTGTCTGCAAAGGAAAATTAGCCGATATTGAGGATGGCGTCGCCGTAGCCGACAGGCTTGTTGGTGGAATCGACTTCGACAACACGGACGAACTTGTGGCCGGAAGTAGGAGTGATTTCCATAGAGACATCGGACATTGCAGTCCATGCGTCAGCGGTGATCGCGGTACCGTGCTTGACAGCGGCAAGAGCTGCTGCGGTAGCGGCGGTCTGGTACATCCACTTATTGGTGGTCGCGGCCTTGGTGGTCGGGCTCGCCAGAAGGATGGTGGACTTACCGACATCGGTTGCGGAGGTCTGGATCATCATGGTGCGCAGGACAGCCTGGGAACCGTGATAGTATACAGCCTTCTTCTTTTCGTTCAGGACGAATACGTCGTAGATTTCGCGGCCTTCAACGAGCCAACCGGAAATGCCGGGCGGGTCCTGATGGATACGGTAGGTGTTAAGCTGCTTGGGACCGACCGCTGCGGACGGGTGGGTCAGGATGAATGCGCAGCCTGCGGGAAGTCTGGAGGAGGGAACCTTGACGACCTTAACGCCGTCGACTTCGCCGATGATGCCGTTGTGTACCATCTTCTGGGAGGATTCAGCCTGCTTGGAGAAGGCGGGATCCTGCTTGAGGAAGTTTGCAAACTTGTAGCTGCACAGAGCAATACGGCCGGTTTCCGGGACGTTGTTGTCGGAGAGCTTTTCGTTTGCTGTGAGGAACAGTTCGTACGCATTGGTCTTGGTGACCGCATCCGTGCCGATGTTGCCGACTTCCTGCGCTGCTTCCGCGAGCTTGTGGAATGCGTAGGTGTCGAATTCGGGGATGATGACTTCAGAGGTCTGGCGGGAAAGCGCACGACCTGCATCCATGACCATCTGGGACTGAATCTTGTCGCCCTTGTCGATGGTGAAGGTGAACGCTCTGTCCTTGGTGACGGTCATCGTCTGAACGTTGCGTGCGAGGTTGTTTGCAGTACCGTAACGGGTGTTGCCGCCGTTGCGGTTGTAGTCCGTCATAGCGACGGTGGGAATGGAGTAGACCTTGACGGTCTCAACACCGTTGAATTCGTATGCGTTGCCGAGAACGAGCTGCGCAAAGGATTCACGGGTAAATCTTTCGTCGACCTTGGTCGAGAACTTGGAAGCAAGGTTAAGAGAAGCTGCCATTTAAAATCCTTTCCATGCGGCTTCTCCCGCCTGCGGCGGATCAGTATTCTTCGTCGAATCCGGCAAGGAGGTTTCTGTCAAACTCTGCGCGGGAATCACCTGATACTGCTCCGCCGCCGCGAACACCCTTCACGGGAGCGCGGGTAGCGGTTGCCGCATTCTGTTTGAGAATGTTGTTTTCTTTCTTGAGTGCGGCGGCTTCGGTGGCGGTCTGTCCGCCCTTGTACTTTGCGTACGCCTCTGCAAGGGGCGTGCCGTTGGTCAGGGCATCATACTTCACCGGTTCCGGGATTTCGCCCGTACGGGCAATCTCCGGGTAAAGGGCGTAAAGATTCGCAACCTCGGTGCGAAAGTCTCTTGCCGCGGGAGCGGACTCCTCTGCGGCGGGTTCTTCCTGCACGGGGGTGGGGGCGACACGTTTTCTTGCGACGCGGCTCTCAACGGTTTCGGTGGCCACCTCTTCGTTGACGCCTTCGCTGACCAGTCTCTCAACCTCCGTTTTGCGGAAATTTTCGAGAATGGCGTTTCTCATGTCGTGGCGGTCCTTGTAGTCAAGGATACGCGCAAGCTCGTCCATCTGACGGTCTTCCTCGTCGCGTTCGCGCATACGCTGCTGAAGCCGGTCTGTGACCTGTGCTTTCTGATACAGCGTCGGCAGATCTTTACGGGAGAGTGTTACGTCCACATCTCTGTGGTCGACTCTCGCAATAAAAGACAGGTCGTCGGTTTCGGTCTCTGTGGTGGGAGAGTCTTCCGTTTCTGTCTCGGTCTCCGATTCACCGTCATCCGTGGTGGGGTCGTCGGTTTCATCCGTCTGCTCGGTCTCGGAATCCTGCGCGTCCGCAGGTTCGTCAGACCAATCTTCAGGAGAAAAGATGTCATCGTCTTCTGTCCAGCCGTCGGGGAGCATAGCCTCTTCCATCTCTTCCGGGGTATAAGTGTTTTCGTTTGCCATGATATAAAATTCCTTTCCTTGGTGCGGAAAATTTTGTGGGTCTCTGCCTTTATCTTACGATAGATCTCTGTGCCACTGACGGCAGGGACTCATATCTGTTTTGTGTAGTCGGAGTCTCTTGGGAGAACTGCTTGTCGGGGGAGAGCGCACCGAGCATCGCATCGCCGACACCGGGAGCTTCGGCGGCAGGCTGCTGTGCCTGCGAGTTCATCGCCTGGAACTGCTGAAGCTTTTCGATCAGCTCGTCCTTGCGCGGGATGTACTTGTCGGGAACACGCTCCAGATAGTCAATGACATCAAGCGTGCCGTCCTGACGGAGGTTGTCAAGGGTCTGTACGGTAGCAAGCTCGGAGTAGTAGGAGGTCGCGCCGACATCCACGCGGGTGTTGAACCACAGGTGCTTAAACTGCGAGAAGTCAAACTCCTCCATGACCTTGTGCTTGACCTTGCGGATCTGCATCTGACCCGTCATCGGATCGAGCATCGGCGCACCGGACGGGTCCGTAATAACATCGTCGAAATCCTTTTCACGAACGAGCGGACGGCGGCCGTAATAGGTTCCCATCATGTCAAGCAGAATTGCACCGATATCCTCGATCCATTCGTAGAGCAGGGCGCGGGTATTTTCAAGCGGTACTTCGGAGGTGGACTGCAGCACCATCAGCGCGGAGGTGTTGTCAGGCTTGACGTTACCCATCTGCGCATCGGTAACACCGATACATTCTTTGGTGTAGGCAAGGGTCTTGTCAAGGGCGAGCATGATCTGGTTTGACATGTCCGCCGGGCGCAGATTGACTGCCGCACCGTCAACGGACTGACCGGGCTGAAGGTTGCGTACAGCAATTGCCTGACCGACTTCGTTCGACCACTGCGGGATCATGTCTGCGTTGTAAAGGGTCTTCGGGAATGCCGCAAGCTGTGTGTGCTGCATGATGAGCGCGAACAGCTTGTTTAAGTAAATCTGGTTCGGCAAAAGGCCGGTGATGAGCGCACGGCCGTGATACTGATTCTTCTGGCGTTCCCAGTTACCGAATGCAACGGGGTAGAGAGAAAGCCCTGTGTCTACGTCCTCGTAGATGGTCGCCGTCTGCGTGGACTTGGTGACGTGAACGGTTGTAACGCGGCGCGTCATCTGCTTGCGCTTGGGAATCGGTGCGCCGTCCATACCGAGAATGGGTCGTCCGTCATCGTCCTTTTCGTAGACGGGCTGACCGTTGCGGTCAACGACATCCTCAAGAACAGGGTCACCTGTGGCGGGATCGAACATCGGCTCGTCAGACTCCACCTTTGTGTAGAGGTAGACGTAAGTCGCTTTTGCCGTCTCGTCGTCTGCCTGTGTCTCAAGGCGTCCGCCCTGACCTGCAAAGTGCAGGGTGTCGTCGTCGGAGATGATCTCATCCGGGTCACCCGTGTACTTGTATCGCTTGTTGCGTCGGACGTGCTCTGCTTCCGCACGAAGATTGCCGACGGTGTCGCGGCCGACGACGAGGATGTACGGCTGACGCTGAATGTTGTTCTCTGTCGGGTTGCCGAACATGACGTTGATACCGTCGATCAGCTCCATCTCGATCTCACCGCGATATGCGCCGAACGCACCGCCGTAGGGAAGAGCATCCGCATCAAAATAGAAGTGCGCGGCGTAGTCGCCCGTCTGTGCGCCGTCAAGCAGAGCTTCGCGGATACGGTATTCCATCTTGAACTTTTCAAAGAGGTTTCGTACCTCCGCCGTCGCGTAGACGGATGCGTTCGTGTCAGGGTCATTCATGTTCTCGCCGTCGTAGTAGGTCAGCGGCTCAAAGGAGACCGCCGTCGCGGAGGAAGTCAGGGAGGCGACGAACAGGGAAGCGACACGCTTGAGAATGTTGAAAACGGGCTTGGGCAGCTTGGACATCGCCTGTGTCTCCGGCAGGTGCATCCACTGATTGCCCGCAAAGAATTCAATGTTGGTGTTGACAAGGTTGTACTGATTCGGAGTCAGCGATTCGTTGTATCGCTTGCCGAGCTCATAGTACTCCCATGCTTTGGTTTTGCTGTTCTCCACGCGCTGCTTACTCATCTCTTACACCCCCGGAATATGCGGTATTTTCATCGTAGTCCATCATCGTGTGGAACGCTTTGATCTGTTCCGTCTGTCTGTGCTGTTCTGCCCGAACCTCTTCGGGGACAGCGGGTGCTTCTTTCCTCGTCGGGACATCTCTGTATTTGCAGAAGAAATAGCCGAGGAAAAACAAAAGAACGCCTGCAAGTGCGTCTGCCATCAAGCATCAATCCTTTCTCGTAAAATTCCGATTTCAATGTCGCGCTCGGCGACGTAGCATGTGATGCGGCTCGGTTTTTCCGCGAACTGCGCAAGCAGCGTGATCGCGTATTTGCCGTTCCGCTTTTTGTCTGACCAGACATATCGTGTGACCCGCGCACCGAGAATACTGCACGGCTTTGGGTCTTTTGCATTTGCATAGAGCTTTGTCCCGGCGATCAGACGCACAGGTGCTCCCGTGGTAACACGGATACGCTTCAGAGCAACCGGCCGTACCTCACCAAAGCACGCACATCCCGTGTGCGGTGCGAGGATCGAGGTGCCGTACTCCCAGATCACAGGTTTTAAGAAGCGTTGTGACCGCATAACGCGCTCTGCGACACCGGGGCGTGATACGTATGCCTCATACGTTTTGAAGATGCTGTGAGGCAGGTTGTGCGCCAGACTGCGGTCAGACACGTAGATCAGCACGCGAAAGCCGTCAAGAGTCAGCCGCCCTGCAATCGTGCGCAGGACACGCTCGTTTACATACTTGCCGTTGTTCGCGTATTTCGGGTGCTGCGGGAGGTCCTCGATCTGGAGGGCAACGTAAAGCCCGATCTCATCGCGGATCGCGCGAAGCTGACCGACAAGCCATTCCGCTTCCCGTTCTGCCGCCTCCTCGGTCAGCGAGGCGCACTGATATACAACACCGTAGGGCAGACCGTAGGTCAGCGCGGACAGACGGTGGTGCAGAAATCCCGCATCGATGTAAGGGTTGAGCGCACCCGTCTTGTCTCGCTGGTCGCCTCCCTGACCGATACGTATCATCAAACCGTCAAGCCCCCGATCAAGGATCGCTCCGAGATCGGGGGTGTCGTGGCTGTTTACATATAAAAGTTCAAGCCTTTGCTTGGGCATGGAAATGTTCCACCTTTTCCATCAAATCTTTGTGCCAGTGCTTGTAGTGATCAAGCAGAACGCGGCACAAGGGTGTTTTGGCGTCTTCGCTTTCGTCGAGCAGCTCCATCCACTCGGACACCCCGCCAAGACGCTTATGTGCTTCGGAGATGTGCCGTACCGCCGTCTCGTGGTCGCCGTGGTCACGTGCACTCACCGCGTATTCATACTGCATCTGCGCATCCTTCAGACCGTCTGTGACGGTTCTCGCCGCGCCGCAAAGCATTTCATATTTCATGATATCGCTCCTTTTTATCCGGAAATGATGTAGTTGTATATCTTGTCGATGTCAGACGTATCAATGTTATAGGGTCCAATCATCGGAATGTTGATAAAGGATGGCCCTCGCTGAGCCTGCGCAAGAAAAACCTCATGCACAGCATCGATGTCAACGCGGCCGTCTGCCGTCGCAACGCCGAGCGGTGCAATCATCGGGTGAGTAAGCAGGGAAGCGGGATTTTCACGAAAAGGCTTCATCAACAGCGCAACATAGGCCCCGACAAGCCACTTTCTGGCATCGGGAATTTTTACAATGACTTCGGATTCAATGTAACGCTGAATCCCGTCAAGGATCTGGTTCGGTGTAACCGTCATTGCTGTACTCCTTTAAAGGTTGGGGGCGGAATCCCGCCCCCGTGTCTGTTACTTGCGGCCGCAGCATCCACAGCCCGGAAGCGGGTTGTAGAGCGTCTGCGCAACGGTCGTAGCGGCTGTCGTGATATCCGCGATTTCTTTCGGATAAAACGTTGCATTTACGTAGTTGATGATCGCGTTGTCCCCACAGCAGCGTTCGTCACGTTCGCGTGCGATAGCAGAGTAAAGCTCGTTCTTCACACAGCAAATGTCGTTGTGAACCATCTCGAAGGAATCGGCGGTCTTCTGATTCAGGACTGCCTGTGCACCGAGGGTTGCACGGATGTCGCGAAGCTCACCGTCGATGTACTTGTACATCTCAAGGGACTTCTGGTCACCATAGATGTTTGCCTTCAGCAGGGCAATCTCTGAATCCTTTGCCGCATTCTCCTTTTCAAGACCCATCTCGTAACGGTTGATACAGTGGTCGTCGGAACAGCCGTGACCTGCCATCGCCGCCATAACAGCGGGATCGTAGCGGGGACCGCCGAACAGACCGCCGAGCAGACCGCCTCCGTTTGCCATGCTGTTCAGCGCGGCGAGACCGAAGCCGGAGGTACCGATGATGCCCGTTGTAAGAGCTGCGTTAGCCTTTGCGTTTGTTGCGAATTCTCCCATGAAATTCACCTCTTTATATCAAGATCAGGCGTTTGCCTGTCGATATAAAGAATAGCACTTCTCAAGGATTTTCACCATTGCCGGAATGCAGTATGTTTGCAGTTGTCAAGGATCAGTAATCAAGCAGAATCGGGATGATCTCGCAATAGTCCCACGCGCGGCAGAGCTTCTCAAGAGCATGCTTTTTATACTTGGTTACATAGTCGCGGCTGTATCCGAGGTGCTCGGCCGCCGCTTCCTCCGTGCGGCATTCGATCAGCGTCGCACGGAGTCAGGTTTCTTCCCGTTCGGACAGGGAAGCATAGGTAAGGGCGAATTCAAGAGGTCTGCGGTAGGGAGTCCGCAATGCTCTGATCACGGTTTCCTTCTCCATTGTTGTTGCCTTTCCGCTCCGCTAAATTGCAGTCGCATTGCAGGAGCACAATTAAAAGATTCAAAAGAACCAGAAAAATAATGACAACATTTTTTCGCCGACCTCGTCGTCGCTCCTCCAGAAGAACTCCTGTGGCGATACGAAGGGATTCCTCGTTTGCCTGAAGTTCTGTCATCACAGATCCTCCAGCACAGCAATCATCCGCCGTGCGACCGTATCCGTTGCACCGTCAATCGCCGCCTCATACACACGTTTTGCGATCAGACACGCTTCCTCACGCGTCAACGCATCGTGCGGACGGTACTTGCCGTCACCGTCGCCGAGCAGAATGCCTTTGTCCTTTGCCCACTTGACCGCATCAGCCGCCCACGCAGACGGTGTTTCGTCCTTGGTCACAGGCTTCGGCTTCTGCACGGGTACAGGTTCTTCTTTGACCGGCGGCAGATCCACGATAGCAAAGTTCGCGTCAACGTTTCCGTTGATACCAGAGATTTTCTCGCTGCCCCATTGCCACAGCTTCATAGCAGGATAATCCTTGACCGTCGGAACGTTGGTCTTTTTGCGCCACAGAGCCAGCCACAGCGCCCAGTAAGAAATGTCGTTGAGACGGTGCTTCAGATAATCGGGATTGGTGTAGACCATAGGCTCGTACTCCGCCGTGACAAGACGTGAGCAGAACGTGTTGACGATCTGCGTAAGGAGCGTC
>JAEIGA010014835.1_pt1 | contig 11863 bp, 9 predicted proteins | sample 9270691 | NCBI WGS metagenome assembly JAEIGA01 (sample SAMN17057246, study PRJNA624740) | gut metagenome | biome: biome; isolation source: fecal sample | host: Bos grunniens | place: China: Xizang | collected 2019
CTCATAACTCATATTTTGCAAGGTCTTTATCAGACCATTTTCTAATGCAGCTTCGCTTTGTGTTGTCATATCTGCTAAAAGCAAAGAACCCCTTGATAGTTACCGCGAGCCGACCAAAGCTCATAAAACCTATCAAGGAGTTCCTGTATGTCCCACGCCTTTACAGGGCGTTATTTGTTTAGTTTCTCTGGTCTAATACGGTAAGAGTTAGTTTAGATAGCAAAGTTACTAAAATAAACCGAAATAATAAGCTCAAATGCTTAAAAACATATAAGTTTGCGAAAATTGCAAAAAATATATTTCATAGTAAAATGATTTTTCAATGAAAGCTTTGTGCAACTGTTAAAAAGTATTTATCTTTGAGGTTAAATAAATTGAATATGAATAAAATAAATTTAGTAGAGGCTGTAGAATTATTATCACAAATAACAAAAGACAATCAATCCGAAGAAATTTGGGACATATTTTCATCAATAAATGGTGGATTACTATTTCCAAGTGATTATATACTAAAAGGAGGAATTTTATATCGGGCTTCAATTATCGAACCTAATGAGAATATAACATCAATAGATAGATTAAGTTATAAACCAGCACATCTGAATACATCATACTTAAGAGCAAGTACCCCCAACAACACTATGTTTTATGGTATCTCAGCAAATGATTCAACGAATGGTCTTATCGGAGCTTTAGGAGAAGTATGTGAGTGTCTTCGTAACCCAAATGCTGAAGAAAAATACTACAAAGTAATAATCAGCGAGTGGGAACTAAAATGTGATATAAGTACCGCTATAATTTGCGATGTATATGGTGATAATAGATGTCATGAGATTAGAGATTTGTATTATCAAACGATACTAACAGAGGAGCAAAAAATATTTGCAAAATTTATCTCTAATGAGTTCAAAAAAGAGGTAAAACAAGAAAAAGAATATAGAATTAGTGCAATTTTTGCGGAAATAATGACAAAAAAATATGCAAGTATAACATATGAAAGTACCAAAGCGATAGATTCAAGATTAAAAGATGTTTTATGTGTAGCATTAACACCTGAAACCGTAGATAATTGTTTAGAATTTAGAAGTGCAAAACAAATAGAATTTGATTATAAAAAAGGGATTGAGTGCATTCTTAAGAAAACCAAAGAAGCAAGGTGTTTAGGTGGAAATAAGATTGCATTTTACAGCACACCACTTGAAGTGTAGGGCATAATCTCACGATGTGAAAACTTCTCGCAACCGATGTAGAGCGTATCGAACGCGTCTGTTCCGTCGGTGCGATGTTGAAGCAAATATTCTTCCGTTTCGGCTAACTTCTCGCCACCTTTATCCTTACGAAAACCGTTGCGACCACGAGTAACGCCGGCAGACTGAACAGCGAGGATAAGGTCATCGTTGTTCTGCCGATTGAAAAACATCATTAGTCGTTGCTACCTGCATTGTTTTGCTTGATAGACAAATGTTTCTTTTATTTCATTCGCAGAGATATTGCCTATATTTTATCACGGATTTAATGTAATATTAATGGCTCAATAACAATTCATTCTTAAGAAACTTCCTGTTTTGAGTTGTATAATTCATCTAATGGTTATGTATGATGACTTATTCCATAACAATTGCGAAGGTCACGCGGCTATCGGTGTTGTGTTTTAGGCGAAGAGAGCTACTGTGCAAACAAAGTATTTGTCTATAAATTTAACCTAACTAATTTTGTAGAGGGTTAATGATATAAGAATCTTAATTTTTAGGAAATTCTATCTTCAATTGAGCAGGATTAACAAGATTTTTCAGTTCAATTATTGAATAGCTTTTAATTGAATGTCGTTTTATAAATGATGAGATGGTTTGTGCACAATTGCCTTCATAATCACTAAATTCCCATTTAGCATCTTGCGTTACTTCTGCTATACGATTAAAATATGGTGTATCAACTTTTGAAAAGGATATTCCATAAACATGCACATGCGTAACATTAAAAAGCCCATCAAAAAAGTTTTTATACTTTATCAGTAAGCTAGCAACAGGTTTCTCTTGAGAGGCAACGCCATTAACTGCAGCCTCTTCAGCTAGTTGTTGGTGGAATTGATGATGTGCTTCGTATTCCATTCTCCATTGCTCGTATTCCGTAGGATCATCGCTACAAGGTGGCTCTGGGTCTCCTATTGATAGCATTGCCTGCAATTCATCTATTCCTACACCATGTCCCAATATGAACTCCTCATTATCGTCTATACAACCATGTATATGGAGTATTTGATTTGACGGAATATTATATAAATTCTCAAGTGTTTTAGAATAGTTAAATGTTAGAAACAGAGAGTTATCTATAACCATTGCAATCATTTTATCTCTTTTAGGAGCAGACAGCTGTAATATCCAATTTCTAAAACAACCTCTCAGTTTACCATACAAGCCTTCTAAATTCTGCTCTACTTCTATTTGCGCATCGTTCCACATTCTGTCGCAATGTTCTGACATTAGGTCTGGAATATTTTTATTCGCTATTTCACTAGCATATTCTAATACATCTAATGAGCCAAGTTGATTCTCAAAATCAGACCACCACTCATTATCACAACAGCCGTAGGTTTCTTCTACTGTTGTAATAATATCTGAATCATTTTCACATAGCCAATCACGAAAACAGCGATATGAACTATTTATTCCGTGATGTATATCAAAGCCATTGCCAATTACGTATAGATGTTTCTCCATATAATGAAAATGAGATAACTTGCGAATTCTAATTATCAAACGCGAGTTTTACATTCTGTAGTTATTCCATAACAATAGCAAATGTCACGCAACCTTCGTCGTTATGTTTGAGGCGAAGAGTGCCGCCATGGAGACGGACTATTTGTCGCGAAACAGCAAGACCGATGCCAGAGCCGTCGGTTTTGGTGGTGAAAAATGGCGTAAATATATTCTCAGCGACTTCTGCTGGAATTGCCGAGCCGTTGTTGGTAAACTCTATTTGAATACGCTCTTCTGTATCGATTGTCGAATGAATGGTGATTTTGCGTTCACCCTCGAAGTCGGCAAGAGCCTCGGAAGCATTCTTCAGCAGATTGACAAATACCTGAGACATCAAAGCTCTGTCGGCATAGAGCATGGTATCTTCGGGCGTAATATACACTTCTACAGCAACACTCTCACGAGCAGTAAGCGAGCATGCTTCAGCAACTAATTCCGAAAGATAAAAAGGTGCTTTTTGAGGAGTTGGAATGCGAGTAACAGCACGGAACGAATCAACAAAGCGAAGCAGTCTATCCGATGTGGTATGTATTGTTTCAAGCCCATGACGCATAGTATCAACATCACTCGTTGATGACAACAAGGTGTGACTTATAGAGGTTACAGGAGCAAGAGAGTTCATAATTTCATGAGTGAGAATGCGAGTAAGTTTCTCCCACGATTCCAATTCCTTACGGTCAAGTTCCTCATGGATATTACCCACCGAAACGACTCGCAACATCTTTCCGTCAAACTCCATGGCAGAACAGCTAAGCACAAGGCTTTGCTCTCCAATCTCTGTTGCAAATCTCACAGTGCGCTGTTCGTTTTGTGATATAGAATGCAATGCTTCACAAAGTTCGTTGCTAAGCACTCGCAGTTGGTCAATGTGATTCAGTCGCTCCAAACCTAAAATATGCAATACTTTTGAATTGGTCTGTGCAACGATACCATTCTCCATAATGGTTATGATACCAATATTAGCGCATTCCATAATCAATTCAAAATATTGCTCACGCTCTTTAATCTGCATCTTTGCATTATCCAACACATCTTTTATACGATTAAGAGATTGATTAACGAAAGCATACTTTGTATAGCGAGAATCTTCAGCAAAACGAAACGAATGGTCGTTGTTTTTAACAGCATTAAAAACAAACATCAGACGGTTTTCAATCTCACCATATAATTTAAGAATGCGAAATAGGCAGAAAGCAATTACGGGAATGGCAATAATCAGGTAAGCATGATGCCCCTTTGCACATACATACCCGGCTAGTGTTGCCATTGCAATAATGATCAGCACATAGTTAAGCATTTTGCCATAGGGTATGTTTTGCAGAAATTTCATAATCCGTAGCGTTTAATTTTGTTATACAGCGTTTGACGTGTGATGCCGAGCTGTTGAGCCACTTGAGATAGATTACCACCACATTGTTCTATGGCATTACCTATGAGTTGTCGTTCCATTTCTTCAAGCGTTTGAGCTTCAGTTATAGTACGCTGAGCAATACGCACTTCAAGAATTTCGGGCTTAATAATATTACCCTCACACATAATTACAGCTTTCTCAATGGTATTTTGCAACTCTCTGATATTACCCTCCCAAGAATGAGCTTTTAATTTTTCAGCCGTTTCCATCGCCAATAATAATCCTGATTTATTGTACTTCTTGCAATAGCGTTCTATGAAAATCTCAGCAAGAGGTACTATATCTTCTCGACGATTGCGTAAAGGAGGTATATGAATGTGTATGGTGTTTATACGGAAAAGGAGGTCTTGTCTGAATTTGCCACTAGCCACTGCGTCATTTAAGTCGCAGTTGGTAGCTGATATTAAGCGAATATCAGTAGGCTTAGACTCATTTGTTCCAAGAGGCGTTACTGCACGATTTTGCAGAGCTGAAAGCATTTTCACTTGTAGATGCAACGGCAAATTTCCTATCTCGTCCATGAAAAGAGTCGAGCCGTTTGCAGTCAAGAATTTTCCTTCTCTATCGGTGTGAGCATCGGTAAACGCACCTTTTTTATGCCCAAATAATTCGCTTTCAAAGAGCGATTCAGGGATAGCACCCATATCAAGCGCGACCATAGGCTTATGGCAACGCATCGATTGACGGTGAATTTCTCTTGCGAGCATTTCCTTACCTGTGCCATTCTCTCCTGTAATAAGAATGTTGGCATCAGTAATAGCAACATGCTCCACCATCTTGCGAATGCGTTTCATTTCAGCACTTTCTCCCCAATACATTTCCACTCTATTATCAGAGGTTGGAGTAGAATTAGCATTCTTCTTTGCCTTTTCCTTTGTTGCTTTGTAAGCATTTTGTAATGTGGCAACAAGTTTGGCATTATCCCAAGGTTTAACAACAAAGTCAAAAGCCCCCTCTTTCATCGCCTTTACAGCCAGCTCTATATCAGCATAGGCAGTAAAAAGCACGACTTTAGTTTCGGGATATTTAGATAGGACTTCTCTCAACCAATATAACCCCTCATTACCAGAGTTAATGCCGGCATGAAAGTTCATATCAAGCAGAATCACATCAGGAGAAAAGGTGTATATAGTTGAAATCAGCGAATTAGGAGAAGGCAAAGTGGTAACCTCTGCAAATATACTTTCAGTAAGTAATTTCACAGCCGAAAGAATATTGCGGTTATCATCAACGATTAAAAGTTTCCCAGCTTTTGCCATAAAAAAATATCAAATAATTTTACGCAAAGTTACATCAAAATCACTCCGTGTCAAAATTTCACACATCGATTGTATGATTTTTAGACACTCCTAAAAATGTCCAAATTTGCAATATGCTAAATATCAATATATTACATTTTTGGCACGCTATTAGAGATATTATAGGGTAGAAACAGTAAATAATATGAAAAAATTGATTTTTAGCATTTTAGTGTCTAATTTTTTGACACTCGGAGTTTCGGCAGAAAAGCTAACACTAGATGATTGTATGCGATATGCCGTTGAAAACTCAACCACCGTAGGGCAAAAGAAACTTGCTCTCGATGACCGTAAGGCCGACCAAGCAGAAGCGATAGGTTCGCTCTTCCCATCGATAAGTGCATCAGTCGGAGGAGTGATGAACTTTGGTCGTGGTGTTGACCCTGCTACCAACTCTTATACTAATGTAACCACATTCAGCAACTCATACGGACTAAGTGGTTCGATGAAGTTGTTTGATGGTCTGCAAAGCATCAATACATTGAGAGCAACCAAGGTAGCCAAGAAAATGGGAGTAGCCGAAACAGAATTAGCTAGTGATGAAGTGGCGATGAAAACCATGTCGGCTTATATGGATGTGGTTTATTATACCGAAGCCGTGGTTATAGCCAAAGAGCATTTGGAGGCTTCTCGCAAGACACTCGAACTTGTGCGTCGTCAGTTTGACCTTGGAATGAAAAGCTCAGCCGATGTTGCTGAGATTGAATCACAGGAAGCCAACTACGACTATTTGTTGATAACCGAGGAAAACAACCTTGCACTTGCATACATCAAGTTGCGTGAGATTATGAATTACCCCCAAGGTCAACCATTAGAGATTAACACTGACATTTCAATTGAAGCACTACCTAGTGCCACATCAGAACAAGACCTTGTAATGTATGCCTTGGAATATAATCCTCGCATAGTAGCAAGTCGTTATGCAACCGAGAAAAGTCGCATTAACCTTGCGCGAGCCAAAGGAGCTTTCTCTCCCTCGCTCTATCTCTATGGTGGGTATAACACATCATATTTCATCGACTTTGACAATAAGGCATCTTACGATGCGTTTGGCACACAATTTCGCAACAACCGTGGTAGCTATGTGCAACTCTCGCTCTCTATACCTATCTACACAGGATTGAGTCGCCAATCATCGAAGCGTCGCGCACAGAATGCGTACCATTCAGCACAGTTGGAACAACAATCAGTTCAACAAGCCGTAGAGAGTGAAGTTAGCCAAACATGGCAGGAAATGCAAGGGCTGAGCAAACAATATGTTCAAGGGCAAAAGAAGGTGTCTGCTTCTCAATTAGCATACGATATCTCCGCAAAAAAGTTTGAAAACGGACTAATATCGACACTTGATTTACAGACAGCAGCCAATACTCTATTGCAAGCGAAGTCCGACAAGTTGCGCACACGCTTACAGTACTTTATTAAAATAAGAATGGTCGATTATTACAATGGTCTTTCACTAATCAGATAACAAAAATAAATTTATATATGGACGTAAAACTTGAAAAGAAAAAAGGCATCAGAGCCTTATTTAGAATGAAAAATCTGCCTTATGCTTTGGGCGTAATATTGGTGGGTTTTATCGGTTGGCTGATATTTCGTGATAAAGCAACCACATTGCGAATTGATTCCCAACTTATCAATATTTCAACAGTTGAGCAGGGAAATTTTAATGATTATGTGCGACTTTCAGGTACTGTACAACCTATGACCAGCGTGCAACTATCTCCACTTGAGTCAGGAATGGTGGAACGCATTGTAGCCGAAGAAGGAACACAAGTGAAGCGTGGTGATGTCATTTTAGAGCTTTCAAACAACTCTTTATCAATGCAGATTTTGCAATCGGAAGCCGACCTTGCAGAGAAACAAAACATCTTGCGTAACACGATGATTTCGATGGAACAAGAACGCCTTTCATTGCGTCAAGAGAAACTGCAACTCGACCTTGAAGTGCAACGCCTAAAGCGAGTGTATGTACAGAATCAGAATCTATATAATGACAAACTTTTGGCGCGTGAAGAGTATTTGCAAGCCAAAGAAAATTATGAGTTGGCAGTTCGTAAAAGAGAGTTGGTATTAGAGCGTCAAAAACAAGACTCACTATATCGCACATCACAAGTAGCACAAATGGAAGAGAGTCTTCGCTCAATGCAACTAAATATGGAACTTATTCGTCAAAGAGTTGACAACCTTAAAGTGAAAGCTCCTATTGATGGTGAAGTGGGAATATTAGATGCCGTTTTAGGACAATCTTTATCACAAGGTGCAAACATCGGTCAGGTAAACAACCTTACGACTTACAAAGTGCAAGCGCAAGTTGACGAACATTATATCGATCGAATTACAACAGGACTTATCGCTTCGTTTGAACGCCAAGACTCAAAACATGAGATGCAACTTTACAAGGTATATCCCGAAGTGCGTAACGGACAATTTAAGGCTGATTTTCGTTTCTCAAGCACTGTACCCAAAAACATTCGCAGTGGTCAAACCTATTATCTCAACCTACAGCTTGGCGAAACAGCAGAAGCCATATTGATTCCACGAGGTTCGTTCTATCAAGCAACAGGAGGTCGTTGGATATATGTGGTTGACAAATCAGGAGAAAAGGCTGTCCGTCGTGAAATTCGCATCGGCCGCCAAAATCCACAGTATTATGAGGTGCTAGAAGGTTTGCAACCCGGTGAAAAAGTAATAACTTCGTCTTATGATAATTTCGGAGAAAATGAAGTGCTAATTCTTAATAAATAAATTTGAAACGATAATTAAAATATACAGCTATGTTAAAAGTAGAAAATTTACAGAAAAGTTTTTTCACCGAAGAGATTGAAACTATTGCTCTTAACGGTGTGTCGTTTGAAGTTAATGAAGGTGAGTTTGTAGCCGTTATGGGACCTTCGGGTTGTGGAAAATCTACCCTGCTCAACATCTTGGGCTTGCTTGACAATCCAACAAGTGGTTCATACAGTTTGCTCAATCAAGAGGTAGGTGGTCTGAAAGAGAAAGACCGTACAGCATTTCGTAAGGGTAATATCGGCTTTGTGTTCCAATCGTTCAATCTTATCGACGAGTTGTCAGTAGCCGAGAATGTAGAGTTGCCACTTATCTATATGGGTATAAAACCATCGGAACGCAAGGAGCGTGTGAAGAAGATGCTTGACCGTATGGGTATTTCACACCGTTCAGGTCACTTCCCACAACAACTTTCGGGTGGTCAACAACAGCGTGTAGCTATTGCTCGCGCCTTGGTGTCAAATCCAAAACTTATTCTTGCCGATGAGCCTACAGGTAACCTTGACTCAAAGAATGGTCAAGAGGTAATGGCTCTATTGCAAGAACTTCACAAGGAGGGTACAACCATTATCATGGTAACCCACTCTCAACACGATGCATCGTATGCAAGTCGTACTATTTGCTTGTTCGATGGAAAGATTGTAACAGATGTAAAGAGCAAACTCTAAAAGCAATCAATTATGAAAATTGCATTAAAAAATTTCTTGATGACGCTTAAGCGTTACAAGGTCGCTTCATTGCTAAATGTGTTGGGCCTTACCCTTGCCTTTGTGGCATTCTATGTTATTGCAGCACAGGTCTATTATACTTTGACCTATAATAGCACCCTTAAAGATGCAGACTGTACTTATCTTATCTCCCCTGACTTTGGTGGAGGTAGTGATGGCGAAGTTAAATGGAGTACCAATTCTCCCGGTAATTTAGCTTATGTAGCAGCTGAACAATGCCCTGAAGTGGAAGAGGTAGCTTCATATAAACCATATCCAGGTATTAGCCGTATATGGAAAAAGCAGAGTGACCACCACTTTGAACCATTCGGTGATCGTGTATATCAAGCGACAGCGAATGTTCCCGAATTTTTCGGTTTTGAGTGCTTGGCGGGTAGCTTTGCCGAACTCAAAAAACCGAACACCATCATTCTGTCACGCTCTGAGGCCGAAAAATTGGGTGTCGGTGTGGGCGATGTCATCTATTTCGAGGGCGGACAAAACTTTGACGATGGCAAGCCAACTGTTCAGCAAACCATTGTAGCTATCTATGAAGATATGCCTGATAATTCAAATTTCGGTTCTTGGGATATTATTATGGCAGACACCAAGATATACAATGAGACCAACAATAACTGGAACTATTGTAATTATGTTCGTATGCGTGAGGGGGCAAACCTCAATACCTACATCGAAATATTCAAGAAGAAATACTCTGAATGGTTTCTTGGAATGGTACAAGAGTGGATTGCCGCAGTTCCTGAAGAAGAGGAACTTATTAAGGGCGAATTGGAAAAGGGTGCAGATGTCTTAGAAACTCGTTTGGTGCCGGTTGATAAACTATATTACGAAGGTAATTTCTACGATGCAGGAAACTTCCGAACAGGCAAGAAATCTACACCTATTATCCTTTCAAGCATTGCGTTTATCATTGTATTGATAGCCTTTATCAACTTTGTAAACTTCTTCTTTGCACTCGTCCCGGTGCGTATGCGTGCAGTGAATATCTGTAAGGTATTTGGGGCAAGCCAAGGTACATTGCGTTGGAACTTCTTGTTTGAAGCTATCGGTTTGGTATTGTTATCAATGGGCTTGACATTTTATCTTATGATTGCAATTAAAGATAGTTTCATTATGGACTATTCTATTTGTTCTTTAGCCCTATCGGATAATATCCCGGTGATTATTATGGTGGTAGTGTTGATGGTGCTACTTGCTGTGGTGGCTGCTCTCTATCCTGCATTCTACATCACGCGTTTCAACGCCTCATTGGGAGTTAAAGGAGGTTTTGCACAATCAGCAACAGGACGCAGACTTCGCTCTATTATGGTTGGAGTACAGTTTACTGTGGCCATGATTCTAATAATCGTAACAGCTGTATTCTATTTGCAGTATAGTTATATGATTAACTACGACTTAGGGTTTGACAGAGAAAATATAGTAACCTTTGCTTCATGGGATTTGCGTTCTCGTTCCGAAACAGTAGTTGAGCGTCTTGAACAACACCCCGATGCAGTGAAAGTTACCTCTTCAGGAGCTAACATTTTCCGTAACGGACAGTCATGGGGCAGAATTTATGATGGCAAAGATTATCAGCTTATGCCTAACGCCGTTCGTTGGAATTTCCTTGATTTCTTCGGCTTTGAAGTGGCAGATGGTGTAGGATTTACCCCATCATCAGGTGAGCGAGGCGAAATGATTATCATGAAGTCGCTCAATCGAGAAATCGGCATTCCAGTCGGTTACCGTTTCCCTGATGGTTTTAATGTTGTCGGTATTATAAAAGATATACGATTAACTTCACTAAGCAAAAACGACGACTATCACGCATTCTACTGCAAGAATTCAAGCGAGAAATGCCATTTTTACATTCGCTTGCGTGCCGGGGCTGATGTGAAGGCTTTCGCAGATTATGTTAGCAAGATTTCAAAAGAACTTGCACCTGCTTCCAGTGGAGTAGAATTACATTTCTTAGAGGAATGGGTTGAGAGCCTATACAAACAGACTAAAAAGGATATGGTCTTAATAGGAATGTTTGCTATTCTAGCTATCGTAATTGCGCTAATGGGTGTGTTCGGTATCGTGATGTTTGAGACACAGCACCGTCGCGCAGAAATAGCAGTTCGCAAAGTATATGGAGCAACAACAGCACAAATGATACAGATGCTTAACATGCGCTATGTTTGGATTGTCATCAGTTGTTTCGTAGTGGCTGCGCCGGTTGCGTGGTATATAACTTCACGCTGGTTGGAACAATTTGCCAACCGTATCGCTTCGCCTTGGTGGATTTACTTGATGGCATTAGTAGTAGTACTTATTGTGACTGTCGGTCTCGTAACACTCCGTTCATGGAAAGCAGCTACCGAAAACCCAGCAGATGTGGTGAAGAATAACTAATATGGCACATTCCATACCACAAAAAGAAGAAATACTAAGATTGAAATAATAAAAACAGCTTTTTCAAATGTAATGGCGACTCCTTCAGCGACTGAAGCGGCCGCCATTATTACATTAAAATATTGGCAATATAAATTAATTATGTCCCGAGCTCGATTAGACAAAGTTTTAGAATATTTTCATCCTATATAATAATGTGTGGAGTACTGTATAGGCAAAATGGCAGTTATAGTTGGTTGGCACGACATTTGTAACCTATTAGGTAGTGCCATCGGCATTCCGTTTTGCTTAAAATCCGATTCTTGGATATAACGGCAGTTTTCAACCAATCTTCCTGATGATTAAGATGGCGTAGTACCTCTTCGTTACCAAGGACGTGAACATTATAAACCCACAAATAAAGACTTGTGTATGAAAATATTTCTTGTAAATTACGATTTGCGCAATGATAGAAATTACAATACTTTATATGACAGATTGCAAAAATTGGGTGGAATTAGGGTA
>JAEIGA010014836.1_pt1 | contig 11862 bp, 8 predicted proteins | sample 9270691 | NCBI WGS metagenome assembly JAEIGA01 (sample SAMN17057246, study PRJNA624740) | gut metagenome | biome: biome; isolation source: fecal sample | host: Bos grunniens | place: China: Xizang | collected 2019
AGATGAAGAAGTATGGCCGTCGTAACATCGCTATGCTTACTATCGCACCTACGGGTACTACATCGCTTATGTCGCAGACAACATCGGGTATCGAGCCTGTGTTCCGTCCTGTATATAAGCGTCGTAGAAAGATTAACCCATCGGATAAGGATCAGATTGCATCCTTCGTGGACGAGACAGGCGAGAAGTTTATCGAGTACTATGTCTTCCACCATCAGTTTGTTAAGTGGCTCGAGATCAACGGCTACGACACTACACGCTTGCAGAATATCTCTGAGGAGGAGCTTAACCAGTGGCTTATGGCATCGCCATACTATAAGGCTACGGCAAATGATATCGACTGGGTTGCTAAGGTTAAGATGCAGGGCGCTATCCAGAAGTGGGTTGACCACTCAATCTCTGTAACCGTAAACCTCCCTAACGAGGTTACCGAGGAGCTTGTAGCAGATGTATATCGCACAGCATGGGAGTCTGGTTGTAAGGGTATCACCGTATATCGTGACGGCTGCCGTGATGGCGTGTTGCTCGATGTTAAGGATAAGGGTACTGAGAAGAAGTGCTCAAGTGAGCAGACTATCCGTCGCCCTGAGTCTATTCCTGCCGACATCGTACGCTTCAAGAACGGTAAGGAGGATTGGATTGCCTTCGTAGGTAAGCAGGATGACCGCCCATACGAGATCTTTACAGGTAAGATCGAGGAGGATGCGATGTATATTCCTAAGACTATCAACCATGGTCACATCCTCAAGGTTACCGAGGCTGATGGTAGCAAGCGCTACGACTTCCAGTATCAGGATCGCTACGGCTATGTAAATACCATTGGTGGTATCTCACGTCTCTTCGACGAGGAGTTTTGGAACTATGCTAAGCTTATCTCGGGTGTTCTCCGCTACGGTATGCCTATCGACAAGGTTGTGCAGCTTGTAGATGGTCTTCACCTCGACTCTGAGACTATCAACACTTGGAAGAATGGTGTTGAGCGTGCCCTCAAGCAGTATATCAAGGATGGTACTCGCGGTAAGGGTCGCTGTCCTCAGTGTGGTCAGGAGAATATGGCTTATCAGAATGGTTGTTTGACCTGTATGGCGTGTGGTTACTCTAAGTGTAACTAATTTCTTGTGATAAGGGGTCATTCTCGACCCATCCCAAAAGATCAAACCACTCAGGGCTGTAGGTCAACTACTATCCCTGAGTGGTTTCTTTTGTGATAGGCCAAGCCTAACCCCTTCTCGCAAGAAATTGGTCGCGGTGCTTGGGGAGGTGCGTGTTATGAGTTCTGATAGGTTTCGATGAGTTCCGATGGGTTCCGATGGGTTCCGGTGGGTTCCGATGGGTTAAGATGTTTTTATTGATGATATCGCTATGCTCATAGTAACTCATAGTAACCCATAGTAACCCATAGTAACCCACAAAAAGATATAGTTTTAGGCTTAATTACTTAACCAAGAGGTTTGTAATGCCCTTGTTTGTTGCGTTTTTGCGCTGTGGCTCTGGGGTTGTGCCGTGCACCTTCTCGATATACTCGCTGATAGGACGCTTGGTGGCTGCATTCAAATTATATGAGAATGGATCAGATACCCACATCTCGCTATAATTACCACGGTAGTCCATAGCTACGGCACACATAACATATAGCGTGTCGTTCATACCGGTAAGGAACTGTGTTTTATCGCAGGTATATGATACAAGGTCTGCGAATATTGCATCTGTGCCACCTGTAACAAGCTCCTCTGCCTTATAGATGCAGTAGAAGAGGTCTGGGGTAGGCTGCTCGGTGATAATCTCTGCCCACATACCATAGTAGCCCATATTCTCAAACTGACCATAGTTGTAGTATTTGTCTGGGTCATACATCTCAAGCTCCATGAGGCTATATGGAGCATTGAAGTCTACGCGCACAACGCTATTCTCGCACTCGCCCGCAGCCTCGGTCTGGAAGTCGTAACGGTAGAGGTCTGTTGTGATAGTGCCACCCCAATAGCCATACACAAGAATTGTGTACTCGGTATCAGGGGTCAAGGTGTTGAGGTGGTAGCTAATCTCGTTGCGATACTCGTCCATTATCAGGTTCTTGTTCAACCATGCCATAAGCTCGCTATTCTCCATTGCTGGAACCTGCGCCTTAGCGACGATGGCTGCGGTGTAAGGCTCGTTGGCAGATGGTGTGATAGTGATGTCTGCCACGCGAGCGTAGTTGTTCTCGACCTTGATTTCGAAGGTCATATCAGATGGACCAATCTCCCCGGTGCGGAAGTTGAAGAGCTGTGGTACAGATGTTATCTGTGGTAGACCATCTACATTCTCAACGGTATATATCACCAATGCATAGTTGGTGCTGGCATTACGGGTCTCGCTAAACGACTCGATGCCTTCGAGGCACATAATCTCCAAAAGGTCGCTGGTAGTATAGCCCGATATAATAAGCGAACTCATATTGTTAATCCAAGTGTCTGTTACGAGCTTTGTATAGTAGTCGTCGATAACCTCATTATCTCCAAGATACATAAACTCGCCCTCCTCATATACAGATAAGTAGTATTTACCATTCCAGTCCAAAGGATCGATGTTGTATGTTGCGTGAGGACCATTAACCTCGATAGTTACATCGAACTCTACGGTTTTAAGCTCTGGGCCATCTAAGGTTACCATCTGATAGGTGATAGGCGATGTCAAGACGTAATCGTTGTTCTCGGCATTGAACTCAACAGTGTATACATATAGTACATATTCGTAGCCAGGTATCATTCCTGTCCAGTCGATGCTGTTCTCGCCCTGATATGCGAAGTAGTTGGCGAGGAAGAACTCTTTGAGCTTTGGAGCATTCACCTGCTCGGCAATTGCCATAAAGTAGTCGTAGTCGTCCTGGAAGAGTCCCTGTGGGGTGGTAATATCTTTGCCGTTTAGGTAGTCTACCTCTGACATATAGGCGATGTAGATAGTTTCGTTGTCCGATGGTGTAATCTTTGTAGAGCAAGAGGTTGTTGTCTGCGCAGTAATCTCCATATTGAATGTTACGGCGCTCTTAACAGCCTGCTTAACCCTTAGGATAACGCTCGGAACATTAGGGTAGGTCACCTTGATTGTCGCGCCGCGCACCGCGCTTTCGAGATTCTGCTCATAGTCGAAGATAAGATGGCTATCCTCGGTACCGCGAATAGTGAGCCAATCGGCATCACACTCTGCGGCGATATCAATACCTTCGATACCATTCTTAATGGTGTATTTCAATCTGTAGCTACCCGCATTGCCATCGAGGTCGATACCATTCAATTCGAAGGTGAGCGAAGTCTTGCCATTGTCCATACCCTCCTCGGTGTTATTCTGACAAGAGAGGGTAAACATCAAACCCATAAGGGTAAGAAGTGATAGAAAGAGTCTACGATGTTTCATGTTCAAATAGATATAATAGTATTCTTTTCGACAAAAATAGTAATTAATTCCATAATATGCAATATTTACTCATAAAATGTGAACTTGTCCAAATAGTCCACAATTGGTGGGCAACAGCTTTTTTTATAATAATTTGCAGATTTACATTTTTATACCTATATTTGTCCCGTAAAATTCCCTTGATGAAGGGGTGAAAGCAAAAGAAACTTAAAAAAGAACTAATTCTATTAATAAACTTTTAACTTAAATGTCTATGAAAACATTAAAAACTTTGCTATGGTCTTTGTTGTGCTTGACATTTGTGGTGTCATGTGGTGAGGATCCAGTGGATCAGACAGGCAACAATGGTCTTCCAAGTGTAATCAAGGATTCTGTGATTAAGTTGAGTAAGAAGACTGTATCTGCAAGCCTTGCTGGTGGTCAGTACTCTCTCTCTTATGAGATTCAGAATGCTCACGAGGGTGTTGATATTGAGGTATCTATTCCTGCTGAGGTTGAGTGGGTTCACGATTTCGATTTGAGTGTTCCTGAGCTTATCCAGTTCACTGTTGATGCAAATGAGGCTTCTGTATCTCGTTCTTGCTTGGTAACAGTTAAATATCGTTATGCAAATCCTGTTGTATTTACTATTGCTCAGAATGCAAAGGTTAGCAGTGGCTTTATCATTGAGAAGGCTTCTGCTGATTTGTTTAGCTACTCAGTTAACGTTATCCCAGAGGATAAGAAGGCTCCTTATATCATGATGTCTATCCACCCTGAGACAATCCTTGAGAAGGGTTTCACTTCTCTTGAGGATCTCTACCAGGATGATATGGATTACTTCGAATATTTGGGTTCATTCCATGGAATGACAGGTCTCGAAATTATGCAGGCTCGTGTTAAGAGTGGTGATCAGTATGACGTTCATCTAGGTAATGGTACCCCTGGTGTGCCTTACTTGTTCTATTGCTACTATGTAGATTACGCTTCTGGTGCTTTGCTTTCAGATATTGCAAGCATGACTATCACTACTGCTACTCCAAGCCTTGACGACATTGAGTTTAATTTTGAGTATGAGGTTCAGGATGGTTGTATGTTGTGCGCTGATGTAACCCCTGTTGGTTACACTGGTGACTACTACTTCGATGTATTGCCAAAGGTTCTTGTTGACAAGTATGTGTATCGATTTACTGATATTGACGGTAACAGACTTATGGAGGATGAGGGCGATTATTTCCAGTATTGGTGGTCTACTAGTGTTGTTGAGATGATGCATGATATGAGCGTTGATCAGATTATCTCAGAGTACACTTGTATTGGCTGGAACGATAAAGAGCAGACTGATCCACGTAGCCACTATGATTTCGAGCTTTTGGCTAACACAGATTACTACCTCTTCGCTTACACTATGGATGGTAATGCTCTTTGTTCATCAGAGCCTAAGTTCGTTCAGTTCAAGACAGGTGAGCCTGTAATGTCTCAGAACGTAATTGAGGTTGCTGTAGATAAGATTACTGCTCGTACTGCAAACTTCAAGTTCACTCCATTGAACGATGATTACTATGTAGCTGGTTGGGAGAAGGCTGCTGATTGGAACACATTCGGTAAGAACGATGCTGAGCGTATGGAGTATCTTCTTCACAACAGAGATTATGAGTTGTTGAAGGGTGCAAAGTCTATCAATATCCTTAACCTTGAGTCTGATACTGAGTACGTTCTTTACGCATTCGGTTCACGTGGTGGTATGCCAACAACAACTGAGATCTTCTCTATTAACTTCCAGACTAAGTCAGGTGGTATTGGTAGCGTAACTATGTCATTCGTGGATCATGGTTACTTCGATTGTAGCGACTTCGCAACTATCGAGGGTTATGAGTATCTCTCTGGTGAGAACCATACAGGTGAGGTAGTATTCCCATACGAGGTAATATTCAGCACTGAGAATCACGGTGACTACTTCTTCGAGATCTACGACTGGACAGGTCGTCACGAGTCTGACTACTACACAGAGAAGCAGTATATGGATGGTCTTGTCTATATGATTGATACTTATGGTTCGCTTACAGCTACTCACAGTTACACATTCTTGAAGATTGGTGGTAAGTATGAGTTGGTAGGTGTGGTATTGGATGAGGACGGTATGTTCTCAAGCCTATACCGCCAGTGGGTAGAGCCTACTTATGATGGTTGTGGTAACGCTGCTGATTACGTTGCTTGGTGGGATGCTTACATGGCTACACAGCCAGCCCTTCCTGAGGGTGATGAGAATCCTGAGGGTGGTGAGAATCCTGAGGGTGGTGAGAATCCTGAGGGTGGCGAGAATCCTGAGGGTGATGAGCCTATCAACCCAGAGGAGCCTGTTATCCCTGAGGAGGGTGATGAGCAGGAGCCAGTAGAGGGCGAGGGTGAAGTGGTTGCACAGAGCCTTGTAATCGACAACAACAATAATCCTCTATTCCGCACTAAGGTTAAGGCTAACAAGGCTTCTAACCTTAATGTCGAGGCTAAGCAGGTTGTGCCAGCGGTAGACGAGATTATCGCTCGCTAATAATATCCTGCGAAGTGGCACATTTGCCACGTATCGCTAAGTTGAGTCCTGGGGAGTAATCCTCGGGACTCTTTTTTTAACTGAAAAGTGAAAGGTGAAAAGTGTGGTGCGCTTCGCGCGAGTTTTATAAATACGCGTCGCAGACACCATACCTTTGAGGCAAAACTTCGTAATGCCTCGACTTTGCTACGGCTCGGCAGAACAAGTAAACTTGCTCTGCTCTCACCTTAATCGCAAAGTTCAGTTTTCAGTTTTCACCTTTCACTTTAATACGCGTCGCAGACACCATACCTTTCAGTTTTCAGTTTTCACCTTTCACTTTATTTCTGGCGTGGTATTTGTCTCTACGTAGGTCGAAACAATAAAGCAAATATTTTGGCTTATGAAAAGATTTATACTTTGTCTAATGGCTGTCACAACGGTGGTTGTGGGGGTTAAGGCGCAGGAGTATGACCCTATACGCTGGGTGGGGGTCTACACCAATCGTTTCTGGGATAATTGGGAAGTTGCAGCCGCGGGAGGTAATTCTCTGTTGCAGATAACCCAAAAGGGTAGTGACTACGGCAAGTTCAAAGACCGCAATGGCTGGAATGCCAATATCGCAGTGTCGAAGTGGATAGTGCCGACACTCGGTATGCGTCTGCAACTCGATGCGGGTGAGTTCCATAACTTCACACGTCCGATGCTTCGTAGCGGTAGCACCGAGGTCAAGATGCCATATCTCTATGTGCATGGCGACATCCTTATAAATATGTCAAACTGGATTGGTGGCTACGATCCCGATAGATTCTACTCGGCAGTATCATATATGGGCTTTGGTTATACTGCCATGTCGTGGACAAAGAAGTCATCGACACCATATAATGGTGAGTATGCCTTTACGACGGGTCTTGTCAACAAGTTCCGCGTATCGCCACGCCTCGATATAGAGCTTGACTTGCGCACCTGGCTAATAGCGGAGAAGTCGCTACCAAAGGAGATTGAGCGCGGTGGTCGCTTTGCTCTGGCGATGTCGGCATCGGTAGGTGTGGCATACCGCTTCAACCAGCGTAATTGGTCGCCAGCATATTCGCAGGTCGATGTAGATGGCTATCTCCTTGCGATTATGGCGCTTGAAGAGCAACTTATTGAGCGCAATGCTGAACTTAAAAGGGCAAATAGCAACTTCTCGGCACTCAAAAATGAGAACGAGAGTCTTCGTAGCTCGCTTGCAGAGAGTCGTATGCAGAGTAACAAGGTTGTAGCCACGGTGCCTACTGAGAGTGTGGTGTTCTTCAATATTGGCGAGGCAACGCTTACTGACTATGCCAAGGCTACGCTTGATAGCGCTGTGACGTTGCTTATGGCTACAGATTCTGCTATTGTAGTGACCGGCTATGCCGATAAGGAGACGGGTAGTGCTAAGCGTAACGAGCAGCTATCGCAGCAGCGTGCCGAGAATGTGGCAAACTACCTTGAGGGCTTAGGTGTTCCTGCCTCGCGCATAACAAAAAGTTGGGTGGGCGACACTGAGCAAGCATTCACAAAGCCTGATACACCGTTGGTAAATAGATGTGCTATTATAAAGTGAAAAGTGAAAACTGAACTTTGCGATTAAGGTGAGAGCAGAGCAAGTTTACTTGTTCTGCCGAGCCGTAGCAAAGTCGAGGCATTACGAAGTTTTGCCTCAAAGGTAAGGTGCCTACGGCGTGTATTATTGTAATAGTTTTTAAGGGTTATTAAGGGTTTATTAGGGGTTTATTCTATCGCCCTTAAACACCCCTAATATCCTCTAATATCCCTTAAATTCCATTATCAAAGTCTTTTCACTTTAACATATTGTAGTGGCAATACATTAGTTTGCCCTCGTCATCGCGTAGGTGCATACCTCCGCCACGGCAGAACTCCCACACTTTGCACTCCTTGCACTCCTCCGTCTTGGTCCACTCACGATTGCGGAAGGGTTCAAATCTATTTTGCCATACATCCCAGAAGCTATCGCGGTAGATATTGCCCTGGGCATAGTTGCCACGCACGCTTGTGCAGCCCGAAATATCGCCATTGACACGGATGGAGGCCACCGTAACACCCGCGTTGCACATATAGAAGTGGTCGCGTACCTCGGTCTCGTAGCCACCTAAGAAGCCCTCGCAGGCGTAGCTTAGGTTGATGCGACCCTCCTTGCGGGTCTTGCGGATAAACTCCATAAGACGTCTAAACTGCTCGGGGCTGAGGTTGAGTCTCTCGTCGCGCTTGGCGCGTCCCGCAGGGAAGATGGAGAAGATGCGCCAATGGCTAATGCCCTCACCAATAAGATACTCCTTCCACTCCTCCAACCTATCTATCATCGCTGGGGTTACGCAGGTGATAACATCGTACGTCAAACCCTCGACTTCGCGGATATATCCAATAGCTTTGCGTGCACGCTCGAAGCTCTCGGAGTGTTGGCGGATGTCGTTATGCACCTCCTCGAAGCCATCGAAGCTGACGGATACAGACCTAAGACCTGCATCTATAAGCGAGTGTAGTCGCTCGCGTGTGAGGCTTAGACCATTTGTCACCATGCCCCACATATAGCCACGGCGTGTAACCTCATGTCCCGCCTCTTCAAGATCCTTGCGCACAAGCACCTCGCCGCCAGAGAAGATGATAAGCACCTCGCGTGGGTTCACGTTTGGCGTAATCTCCTTGTCGAGAACACTGAGAAAGTCTGCCAATGGCATATCGCTCTCGCTTACATCTGTACGGCAGTCGCTACCGCAGTGTCTACACCTTAGATTACAACGAAGCGTACACTCCCAAAAGAGTGTACGCAGATTATGACGCTCCACAACATCGTCATACATGCCCTTGAAGAGTTTAAGAGCAAGACGCTTGCGTAGACCTATATGTCTTCCCTTCACACTATAGAACCTCCCTATAAGTAAAACATTATTCCAATACCATATCTATCTCGTCAGACACCTCGTCGTGGACAGCCTCCTTTGAGGTTGTCTCCACGCGCTCTTTCACTTCGTCATCAACAGGGTAGGCTACATTGCCACCAGGGAGTTTCGCTCCCTTAGTCTTAGAGCCATTGCGTGGAGATGGCACAGAATTCTCCTCCACATCCACAGGACGTGCTATGCTACCATCAGGGAATGGTACACCATACATAAGGTGTACGCGAGGATCTACATCCTCCTTGATGATGATGTCTGGTTCGCTCTTATCTTCACTCTTAGCCACCTTCTTCGTTCCGCAACAAGCCGATGCCGAGAAACCAAGAAGTGTCAATAACGCAATCTTAAACTTACTATTCATAATACCCGATTTTAGACTATACTTTCGACAAATATAATCGTTTTTATTTGATTCTACAATAGTAACGCAAAATTTATGGCTCGAAGTATTGCAACCATAAATAAATTTCGTAACTTTGGACTACGAAATAGGCGAAAGATATGAAAGGACGTGTTAAGTGGTTCGACGATAAGCGTGGTTACGGCTTCATAACATCTGAGGATGGAGTCGATACATACGTACACTTTACAGCAATAGTTACCGAGGGTTACCGCACGCTAAAGCATAATTGGCGCGTTGAGTACGACATCGTAACTATGGAGGATGGTAGAGCTGAGGCACGAAATGTCGTTGTTAAAAAGTGATATTTCCGTAATAAAATTTGGAGTCTCACACTTTTTTACTATCTTTGCATAACCTACTAACCGAATGATGAACAGAGCATACGACATAAAACTTCGATTTACGGCTATTCAGAATATGGCTGTGATGGGTATGTCTATGCGAATGTGCCGTTAGGCACTCTTATAACTTTGTGTGGTTACGTACCGCACCCTCCCCAACCGAATTTTTGATTAGACCTATAAATATGGTCTAAAGTTTTGTGGTCGTAATGGCAAAATCTGTCATTTGGCTATTGATATGTATAACCTAAAACGAGATATTATGTCAGAGAGAAAACTACACTTCGAGACACTTCAAATACATGGTGGCTATCACGTAGATGAGTCACAGGCACGTGGCATTGCAATACACCCAACTGCGGCGTATCACTTCCCTACGTGCGACTATGCGGCAAACCTCTTTACGCTCAGCGAGCCTGGATATATCTACACACGTCTGCACAATCCTACAACTGCGGCATATGAGGAGCGTATAGCGGCCCTCTATGGTGGTGTGGGTGCTTTGGCAACAGCTTCGGGTATGTCGGCGATACTCCTCACCGTGACAGCATTGGCTAAGGCAGGCGAGAATATCGTGGCATCGCCATATCTCTATGGTGGTACGCACAATCAGTTTGTTATCTCGCTACGCAACTTGGGCGTAGAGTGTCGTTTGGCAGCGAGCGACTCGGCAGAGGATATGGCAAAGTTGGTGGATGATAATACCCGTGCGCTCTTTGTGGAGTCTATGGGTAATCCTACTTGCCGTGTGGCTGATATTGAGGCCCTTGCCGAGGTGGCACACAGCAACAATATCCCACTTATTGTAGATAACACCTTTGGTGCGGGAGGTTACCTCTGCAACCCATTTGAGTGGGGTGCGGATATTATCACCGACTCGGCAACAAAGTGGATAAATGGTCATGGTACAGCAATGGGCGGTATCATTGTCGATAGTGGTAAGTTCGATTGGCGTGCGTCGGGTAAGTTTCCACAGATTGATGGACCATCGGAGGGTTATCACGGTCTAAATTTGTGCGATGCCTTTGGTGCTCAGGCCTTTATCGTTAAGTGTAGAGTGGATGGTATGCGCGACTTTGGTTGCTGCCCTTCGCCATTCGATGCATACTTGATGTTGCTCGGCTTGGAGACCCTATCGTTGCGTGTTAAGCACGAGGTGGAGTCGGCATACAAGTTGGCAGAGTTCTGCCGCAACCACCCAAAGGTGGAGCGCGTAAGCTTTGTGGGCTTCGAGAATCATCCATCGTATGCTCTGGCACAGAAGTATTACAAATTCGGTGCTTCGGCAGTCTTGACTATCGAGTTAAAGGGCGACTTAGACTCTACCGTAAAGTTCGTAGAGAGCCTCAAGCTATCGGGTAATATGACTATGATTGGCGACTCAATCTCGGTTGTCACACACCCTGCATCTACAACACATAAGCAGCTTTCTAACGAGGCTAAGCGCGCTGCGGGCATCACGCCTACGTTGTTGCGCATATCGCTTGGATTGGAGAATGTAGAGGATATAATCGCCGACTACGAGCAGGCACTTAGCGCATTGTAGTATGAGCAAGCTATATAGATATAACTCTCCCTTTGTGTTGGAGTCGGGTGAGGTATTGCCCGAGTTGGAGATTGCCTACGACACCTTTGGAGAACTTAACGAGGCTAAGGATAATGTCATCTGGGTGTGTCACGCCCTCACGGCAAACTCCGATGTGGCGGATTGGTGGCCCCATACCGTGGAGGAGGGGCGTTTCCTTGACCCTGCGCGCTACTTTGTTGTGTGTGCCAATTTCTTAGGCTCGCACTATGGTACAACTTCGCCATTATCGGTAAACCCCGCTACGGGCGAGAAGTATTACTACGACTTCCCACGTATCACCGTGCGCGATATGGTACGTTGCCATCAGCTCTTGGCACGCGAGTTGGGAATAGAGCGTGTCAAGTTGTTGATAGGAAGCTCGATAGGTGGCTTCCAGTGTATGGAGTGGGCAATTATGGAGCCTCGCTTTATGGAGAACTTGGCTCTCATTGCCACAACCACTTGTTCGGAGCCTTGGGCTGCGGCTTTCAACGAGTCGCAGCGGATGGCAATCCGCTTGGATAAGAGCTGGGGCGAGAGGCGTGATGATGCAGGTATCGACGGTATGGCTGTGGCGCGCTCTATTGCCTTGATAAGCTATCGCGGTGGTGCTGCCTACAACGCTACACAGCAAGAGTTGGAGGGTGGCGAGGATGTCTCGTTTGAGCGACGTGCCCACACCTATCAGCAGTATCAGGGCGAGAAGCTACGCC
>JAEIGA010014837.1_pt1 | contig 11861 bp, 15 predicted proteins | sample 9270691 | NCBI WGS metagenome assembly JAEIGA01 (sample SAMN17057246, study PRJNA624740) | gut metagenome | biome: biome; isolation source: fecal sample | host: Bos grunniens | place: China: Xizang | collected 2019
CTTTCTTATCCAGCATTAAGATAACAGTAGCATCCTGGCCGATACGGTCTGAAAGAGCGATCTGAGTCGTATCCTGCGACTTATCTTCGTTTTTAGTTCGGTTCATCTGCGTTACCGAAATTATCGGAATCTGCTTCATAACCTGAAGATTTTTAATTGCTTTAGAAATATTAGCTACTTTTTCATGCTCGGCTTTAGCTCTGCTAGTATCTTCCAGCAAGGAATACTGGTCGACAAACAAAATATCAAGATGTTCTTTTTCAATAAAAGCCTGTAGAGCATCTACTGTGGCGGGTCCAGCGATATCATTCGGGGTAAGTACCTTAATTGGCCCATAATTAGCGCACTTAAGGCTATCAAGGTAGTTTTTATAGTGATCCTTGTAATAGAGATCACCACGAGAAATCTTTTTATTGTCAATCTTACCAATAAGGGTATCAATACGGTAAGCAACCTTATCCACAGACATTTCACCAGAGTAAATACCTACGGTGAGTCCCTGCTGAGAAACTGCTGCTGCGATAGCTAGCAAGAAAGTTGTCTTACCAATACCTGTTCGTGCTGCGATAACCATATTTTCATTTCTGCGGTCAATTCCTGTAATAATCTGATCAAGCTCAGCGAAACCTGTAGAAATAAAATATTTTGCTTGATTTACGGTCATATCAAGGAAACGATCATATCTAGAAATATCAGACATAATATCAGTGCACTGGAGAGCTGAGCCAATATGAAGCTTATCTAATGACTCCTGAAAATATCTCATGGCTCCAGCGGTGTCGTCAGCCTCAAGAAACTTTTTAAGATTATTAAGGCGAGTGGCAAGATAGCTCTGATTATAATCATTAAAGAGCTGTTCAATGAGATAATTATCAGGCTCATTTACGTCCTGAATAGTAAATTCAGGAAAGTGCTGAACAAAGGTAAGTCGGTCAGGAACCGTATGATAATTAGCATAATGAGCCTTAATAAACTCATACTCGGACTTATAAGCATAAAAATGCTCTGCAGACAGATTATTCAGTGTAATAAAAGAGTAATCTTTATTCTGAAGGACTTTATTAATAATTTGAAACTGTGCAATCATTTATTTACTCTCCTAATTTCAAAATTCGCTTGTCTGCTCCACGTAGTTCAATATCAATTGACATGTTTGCAATTCGGCTGGTAAGTCGCTCTCCGAGCGCTGTATAAAGCTGTTGACGATTAAGATTAGATGTATAGATATTAGATTTACCGAGAGCGAGTCGGTTATCAATAATATTAAGTAAGTGTGTTAATTCAAACTCGGAACCCATTTTTGCTGCAATATCATCCCAGATGACAAGATCTGCTTCGAGGACATTTTCCTTGATATACGCAACATAATCATTTTTGGTGGTGATATCATCCTTGAGCGCCAACAAAAATCTAGGAACACTAATAAACAAAACTCGGCATTTTACTTCGGTACGAGCCCAAATCTTATTAAAGTATGCTTCTGCAAGCCTGATGCTCCAAGAAGATTTACCGTTTCCACAGTTGGCTGAGTGAAGATAAAGATTTTTGCCTTCATTGATAAAATCCACAATATTTTGTTCAATAGCGGCAAGCTGTTTAAACTGTTCCAAGTCAGTGCCATCCTCATCCACTTTTAAAGCAATATGCTGTTTCTGACTTTCTGACATAAGAGCTGCTGAATAAAGAGAGTCCATTTTATATTTTCTGAGGCAGAAGTCCGCCTCACAATCTTTACCATTACAAATAGCTCTCAAAAAACAATTAGCCATAGTTTCCTCCAAGTATGTTAATTAAACGCCTGTTGAGCCGAAAGCTCCTTCTCCACGGTTAGAAAACTCAAAGCCTTCATAAAATTCATCAAGTGATATATTATTATAAACTTCGATCGGAGAAATGTCAATAAGTCTAGGCAGGAACTGAATTACCTTCATACCATAAGGAAGCTCAATAACCTGACTTGTAGTATTAATAAGGCTAATATGAATAATACCCTGATAATTAGCATCAACTGTGGCTGCGCCATATACCAGACCATACTTAGTAGCAATACCAGACTTGTTCTGTGCTTCGAGTGCTACATTCGGACTAATAAAACTACGAATACCAGAAGGGATATTTACACGACCATGAGGCATAATACGAATAATACCCTGACCATCAATATCAGTACTGAGATACGCATTGTTGGGACTATTCTTTGCATTAAATGCGTCAGCAAAAGTTTTGTTATAATTCGGAATAAAGAAATCTACTCCGCCATTTCCGTCATCTCTTACAGGTGCCTTTACATCATAATTAGGTTCAATAAAAAATTTAATCATTAGCTTAAGTCTCCTTTAAAATTTGATACAAAATATAATACAGTAAAAATCCTTAAAATTTGAGACTTAAATAGAAAAATACCGCCTAGAAAAATCCTAAGCGGTACTAAAAAGATTAAAAGTATTAAATTATAAATATCTTTTATTTATTATAAAGGGTATCTTTAATTTATATTTTAGTATCTTTTTAGTATCACTTGATTTATCATTTAGGTGGGCCCGAAGGCCTTCTATTTAATTTAGCGAATAATTTTATCGCTTTTTATCCCAAGATCTCAAAGATCTTTGTGCAGACTGAGCAGCTGCACTATTTTTATTTCTTATGTACTGATAATACTCATCATTTGCTTCTTTACAATAATGTGAGTTTGGTGTTGCCATACAGTCGTGGCCAGTCCAGTATCTACAAAATGAACATTTTGTTTTAACTTGCTTATTCATATATACCTCTAATTACTTAAAAAAGTCATAGACAACTTTACCAGTATTCGGATCGATACGGTGTATTTTAATATACTGAGAGGCTTCTTTGTTTAGTTCTTCTTTAAAAAGCGTCATAAATTGCTTGAACTTATCTATTTTTCCAATCTGACAGTTATGTCTAGGAGGTTTAACCCAATGTCCTTGTATATCTGATGTGAGGAGAGCTGATGCAATTAAAAGCTCTGCATCATGTGCTTTTTGATCCTGTATGGTATTGAGATCCATCAATAATTTCAAATCTACTCTAGTAGTAAGTCTAGTTCCATCGTCAAGTATAAGTGTTAAATCATAATCAGCTATACAACCAGGATCACCACGATAAAGGTAATCATCAAAACAATCCAGCTGTCTAAGTTCAATAAAAGAACACTGCTCAGCAGCCTTTTCAAAACATTTTTGCTGACGAAAGCTATTCAGCTTATACTGCGTTTTAGCTTCTGCCGAACCTTGCCAAGTAATGGACCCAATACTATTTAATTTTTTAGCAACAGACGGGTTAATGCTACCTTTTGTGATAATATCATCATAAACAGTTTCACACTCTATTCCATCAACAATTTTTGTAATATCACCGATGGTTTCATCAACTACACAATCAAGCTTATGTATGATCGCATCAGGGCCGGTAAATTCAAGCCAAACCAGGTAGCTAATACCAGCCTTATTATGAAAAGTACTACAGAGCTGTGCATTAGTATTTATTACTAAACTATCACCATATGCTATAAGAGCTTGACGTTCTATTTGCCAATTACTAGCTGGTAATGTCTGTCTATTCTCTTTAGATTTAGGACAATACCAATTTTGTGCCTTATTTAAAAGAGCCTGCAGGTTAAATACAATTGACACATATTGATTTTTAAAAGCAGTCGCTTCGGTATTGTATAAATAACTGCGTAAAATAGCATTTTCAGGTATCTTTGGTATAAACATTACAATATAAATCCTTTTTATTTTCTTTTATAACTACAAAGCTGTGTATGATAACCTTCGTCTTCAACTTCATGGAAAAGCTTGTAAAGTTTAAAATCTTCACATTCAGACAAATTAGGAAAAAATACTTCAGCTTCACCGTCTGCATCTACTTTGTTTACATAAACTTCATCATAATAAGGTAGCATGGACTGATAAAGCATCGCGCCACCGATTACAAAAATATTGTTAGTTTTAGCTAGCTCTTTTATAAGCTTAACTACATCGTTAAAATTATGTACACAATAGCAATCATCTCGCTCAACCTCTTCAGGACACAGACAAATAGTTGATCTGCCCTTAAGCGGCTTACCACCAGGGAAGCTCAAAAGTGTGTTATATCCGCATACTACAATACTATCTGCTGTAGTCTGTTTAAAAAACTGCATATCCTTTTTTAAATGAAAGAGCAAATCATTTTTCTTGCCGATGCCCCAATTTTTATCAACACAAACAATTCCAACAATCATTAGCTATTCTCCTTCTCTATAAACTGAATCATTTCACTATTAGGATCTTCGGTTATTCGCATATAAATAACGCCTTTACTATTTATAATACGATATATTCCGGCATTTTTAATGAGTCTTAAACAGATCTCACAAGGCCAAGCCTCACACTCAATCGGCTCTCCTGATTTTACGTCAAATCCTGCAAGATAAAGGTCAGCTCCTAGCATTTCATTTCTGGAAGCACTAATAATTGCATTCATCTCAGCATGAACTGCTGCACACTGTGAGTACTCTTCCATATCTCCATTACCTGAGGCTTTTGTACATGTCCAACAATGACTTTCACCTCTTACATTTCCATTATACCCTGTACTAACTACTTCACCATTTTTGACAATTACACAGCCATAATGTTTCTTCAGGCAAGTTGATCGCTCTGAAACGGCTTTAGCTATATTAAGATAATATTCATCTAAAGAAGGTCTTTTCATATTTTTCCTCCAACATTCATTTAATATTATATAATACAATAAAAGACAGGCTATTTTACTAACCTGTCTTAGTATTTTAGTAAGTCGACTCCAGCCAATCTTTGCAGCCGTTATACCATTTAAAGAACTCTTCCTCATCAAGGTCTACAAGTTGATGAATAAGGAACTCAACAAGGTTTGTAGACTGCTCGTGCATAATGCGCTTACCTTTACATTTCTGGTCCCAATAACAGAGCAAAAGGTCAGGTCCCCAGTCGTCAGAATTATAAGCTTTAGAAGCACCAAGCATATCACAGAAACTTTCAATAACATACTTATAAGGCATTTTCATTGGAATAATTGTTCCCTTTTCATCCTCATCCCACCAAAACTGAAAGTGGTGTTTGTTCATATGATAATGATGAATCCAGCTGGGTGAATAGCCAAGTACTTCACGAGCGACCTGATGAGGACTTCCTTTACCAGTGTAATATTTACACATACTAAGTTCAGTCAAAGAGTACTTACTCAGATCATGTGTCAAGCCCTGCCACCAAATGCCCATTTTAAAACAAGCTTTTCTAACAAACTTTCTATGAGTACGAACAGTTTTAAGATGTTTAAATAAGTTTTTCATAATCTTCCTTTATTAATATGCTTCTACTTTAGGTGGCATCTGTCTTTTGTGTGTTGCCCAAGTAATCATGTTTTTAATCTTATCAATGTTAGGACCTTCAATGCCATACATGAGATAATTATCAAGCTCCTCATAAGTAAATCCAAAATTATCTTCATCGGTCTTACTAGTGAGACCGTCCGCAGGCTTTTTTACAATATAACTAATATCAAGACCAAACTCTTCTGCAAGCTCTACGCCGATTCCAATAACTTCACGGCAAGTCAAGTGACCAATCGGATTAAAGTCACAAGCGGAATCACCAAACTTAGTTGTCCAGCCGATCATTGCCTCAGACTTATTTCCAGTACCGATAACCAAATAACCTAAAGTCTGAGCAATACTATAAAGGACAGTCATTCGAATTCGAGGTGCGATATTAGTCTTAGCCTTTTCAGTAATATGTATATTTGTAGACTCAATAAGTTGATCAAATGTATTTTTAATATTTACAGTCATAGAGTTAAGCTTTAAAGACTTGATAATATTTTTTACATCTGCAATATCGCACTGTTCTCCATTAGGCATAGAAATTGCATAGACATTATCACCAAAAACTTTCTTAGCAAGCATTGCAACTACTGTCGAGTCTTTACCACCGGATAAGCCAAGAACAACACCTTTAACACTGTTTTTCTCTTTAAACTCAGTCATCCAATTAATGACTTTACTTAGTTTATCAGTCATATTTACACCTCTTAAATCACATTTACCTGACAGCTCTTCATGACTTCAATAGCAGCTGCATGCTTTTCAGGAGAAAGACCCGCACAGAGACTTTCAATAACAGTTACCTTAAGTTCAGGGTAGGTAGCTTTAAGAGTAATAGCATTACTAATAACACAAATGTCAGTACAAGTACCTACAAGAACAACCTCATCAAAATCGTCAGCATCAAAATAACCATCCCAAGAGATAAAACCAAAAGTAGGTTTTACAATAACATACTGAAGTCTACCCCTGAGTGCATCTGCAATTTGTACATTCATGTTGTGCCCATCAGTGCCAGCAATACAATGAGGTACCGGAAGATTTTTTCCTTCCTGAGTTTCCAAATAGTTGTCATAGTGAGTGTCATAGGTTGCACCAATTTTACCAGTCCAATTCTTAGCAAAATCTACAATTCCAGGAACAATTACCTGCGCTGCAGGATTTGCCAAGGCACCATCGATAAAGTCATTCTGCATATCAATAATAATAAGTAATTTATCCATAGTATCTCCTTTTATATATATTAGTGTTCCATTCTCCAATTAATTGTTCTCTTAAGATAGTCTACGTAATCCTGATTCTTACACATGCCCTTACCTTCAACATCAGAAATCTTAGCTACATCGGTGCCATTACACTTAGTAGTCTTCATTACAATATTAAGAGCGGGCATATCAGTATCATTAGAAATATAAGTACCAATACCAAAAGCAGGCTTTGCTTTACCTGTAAAATACTTATTAAGTGCAGTTGCCTTTTCAAAGTCAAGACTGTCGCTGAAAAGAAGGGTCTTATTGACAGGATCAATACCAAGCGACTTATAATGCTCAATCATAAAATCTCCCCAAGCATAAGGGTCACCAGAGTCATGTCTTACACCACTGAAGAGGGTAGCGTAAGTTAGCTGGAAATCTCTTGCAAAACACTTAGTAGTAATAGTATCTGTAAGGGCAATACCATTAAGAATACCATATTCCTTAACCCAAGCGTCAAGTGCATACCAGTTAGAATAAGCAGGATTATGCTTAAGATTGCCCTGACCAGTGCACATAATCCATTCATGTGCCATAGTACCTACAGGAGTCAAACCATACTTTTTTGCAAGGTATACATTTGATGTTCCAATAAACTTAGAAGTTTCCGAAGAAGTTGCTGCGAGCTTCTGCACAGCGAGTTCCTGGGCTTCTGCCGAAAGTCTACGTCTAAGACCAAATTCACTATAAGTACCGAGGAAGTATTCCTTATCAATCTTAGCAATCTTTGCGTCGAGTCTTTCCTTGAAACTCTTAAATCTTTCCTCATAGCTGTAGTTCATTTTAAAATAAACTTCATTAACGATTGCAAGAGTAGGAATCTCATACATAGAAGTATTCAACCAAGAGCCATCAGTCTCGATTGCGAGCCCACATGCAGCATCGGTAGTAATTGTGAAATCCTCAAATCTGGGCTGCCACAATCTAAGGAAGTTAATATAAGAAGGCTTAAACCACTTAATCTTTCCAAGATAATCGAGCTCTTCTTCTGTAAAACGAAGCTTACAATAAGCCTTAAGCTGTTCCTTAATTTCTTCTACCATCTCAGAGGTAAAGAAAACATCTTTATTTCTACACTTAAAGGTCCAAGTTGTCATATAGCTGGGAAACTGGTGATAAATCGCCTGTCCCATAGAAAACTTGTAAAGATCGGTTTCAAGCAAAGAATTAATAATAGGATTAAGTTTCATAGTTCGTGTTACTCCATGTTTTATTATTTATACTACTATATAATACAGTAAAAGTGGGCTATTTTTCAAGCCCACCTTAAAATTATTTGTTTATTTCGTTAAGCATATCTTGAGCTATATTATAGCTTTTCATAAAGTCTTTAACAAACGCCATAGCTTCTTTGCACTCATCACAAACCCAAGGTGTGCTACAATAATGCATACCTTCTGGTAATGTTCTTGTATTATTACATAGCATACATTGCTGGCAGTACTTAATCACCGAAATATTTGCATTAATTGAAGCTACTTTAGTAGTTCTTTCTTCACTCATTCGGCGACCTCGAACTTGGTAGTAAGTTTAGTTGACTGATAACCGATAAGTTCAAAATCGTCTTCCGTAAAGTCATAGAAATCCTTTACATCAGGATTAAGCTTAAGCTGAGGACCAGAATATTCAGGATTCTCCATAACTTCCTTTACAAGATCTACATGGCGATCATATATATGGAGATTATTAACAATATGAACAAGGATACCAGGCTGATAGCCACAAACCTGTGCAAGCATGTGTACAAGCAGAGCATACTGAATAGTGTCCCAACCGCCAGATGCCGCTGCAGCAAGAAGATCACCAGATCTCTGGATTACTGTGCAATTAAGCTTTCCGTCTGATACATCCCAAAGAGTCTCATAAACACATGGAGGAAGATTCATCTCGTTAAGCTCTTGAGGACACCACATAGTTGTAATCATACGGCGATCCATCGGCTTATTCTTAAGCAGATAAATAAGATTATCTACCTGATCAAATTTGCCATAACCATAATCAGAAACCTTACCGAGCTGGTAACCATAAGTCTTACCAATAGTACCGTCTTCGCCTTCCCAAGCTCTCCAAATAGCAGCAGATCTTCCAAGTTCATTTACAACATTAGACTTCTTCTGCCACATCCAAAGAAGCTCTCTTACAACACCCTTAAACGCCTGAGTGCGAAGCGTGAGAATCGGAAACTCCTTGGAAAGATCGTATGTACGTACTGCACAGAACGTCTTAATAGTGTGCGCAGGAGTACCGTCAGGCCACTTAGGTCTTACAGGATAATCCTTATCATTAAAACCTTCAGTAAGAAGAGTGTTTACTTCATCTTTAAAATAAATATCAGCAATACTCATTTATATAAATACCTTTCATTTTGCTTTAGTTTTGTTTTCTACAAGTCTGTTATTCATGTTAGTAGAGTAATAATCAATGCCTTCTGAGTATGTCATGCGGCCATAAATATGCTCCATATATCTATCTGCGTTATGAGGCAGGGTTTCGAGATGGTTAGTTAAAAATACAAGCAAATCTTCCCAAACATAATCTTCATCGAGTTGTTTTTTAGGTGTTTCGCTTAGGAAACTATGTACATGCTGCTCAAACTTAAAGTCAGAATCTAAATAGTGACTATGCCAAAGTCGCTCATCAATGATCTCTTCTGATAGTTGCTTAGCACTATGAGTTCTCCACTGTTTTGACATTTCAGGAAGATAATCCTTAATATGCTGTGCACAAGTACTCGGTGCCAGGTGATTATCTCTTTTGATTGCATATCTAAGTTCAGCTACTAAAAGCTGAAATAGATCCTTATCATCTAACTTAACCATTTTTGTTTACTTCATTCTGCCTGTGTCTCTTAACAGACCCTGCAGCAAGATCAAATAATTACAAATATCCGTGATCTTTTCATTCCAGAGCTCTTCTGTATAAGCATCTTTACTATTAATCATATCCGTTACCGAAATGATATGCTTAAGCATAAAACCATACAGTACCTGCTCAGGAGTTTCTTCAGAAATACCTGCACCGTGCTTAAACACAGACAGACGATCATCATCAAGGTTATATTCTGCCTGCTTTTTTACCAACACGGTACTAATTCGCTCAAGCTGGCTTTCTACAATTTTATTAAACTCAGGTGTTGTCATTAGTAATAAACTCCTTAAAAAATTATTTTATATTATATAATACAATATAAAGACAGGATATTTATTACCCCGTCTTTATACATTTAAATAAATTTAGTTACGTTAGTGGAAATTACCTTCAAAACTTTTTGTTTTGCTGCTTTATATTTTTTAGCTAGCATCTCAAAAATATCAGACTGATCATTTTCAAGCTCACTAATAAGATCCTGCAGATCTGTAATTTCTTTATCATGAGCTTTTGTAAGGTAAGACATTGGCTTTCTAAGTACTTCTTTTGCGATATCTTCAGTACAAGCCTTAAAACGCAGAGCTATAAAGTTTACTGCTTCATCATAAGACAAATCAAAAATATCTTTCCAATTATTAGTCTTTTTTAGACTTTCAATAATTTGGAGGACCAGGAGCTTTTCTCGATTGTCAGCGATCTGATGTGTTAGTCTATTTGTATGAGTTTCAATTAGATAGTTAAGATTTGATTTTACTACAAGGTCAAAGCTGCACGGAACATAGATATGATTCTGGTCAAAGAAAGCCAGATTATAAGACTCTGAAGTCTGAAGCTTCTTATACAATCTATCATAAAGTTCCTGCATATCACACTGTTTCTTAAAGACCTTTTCGATAACAATGCGAGTATCATAAGTAGACTCATCACGCATATCTACTTTATCAAGCAAGATTTCTTTTTCAATAATCTTTCTTACATGCTCTGCAGATTTAGAAGCAGGCATCGCTGTAATTGTAATGGTACCGTTTTTATCAATTTCCATCTCAGGAGCAAGTCTAAGTGAACCTTTACCAGTCTTAAGGATTTCTTCCCACTCTTTCTTAGAAGAAAGTACAGGAACTCCCACATTAGGAATCGGCAGCTTCTTAGGAGTATAATTTAAATCTTTATGTTTAAGTACATCCAAATAGTAATCAAACATTCCTTCAATATCTATACAAGGAATATTAAGCTTAGGAAGTCCAGCAGGGATACCAGATTGACCGTTCATAAAGCAGAGTGGCAACAGTGTAGGTAAAGCTACCGGCTCAGGCTTATCCAGCTCACCAGTCATTGTAGGGCAATATTCAATGCCATCACAAGTAAGATCAATAGCGAGATCCGAAAGTCTACATCCAATATAACGAGGCGCGGACGCTTCAATATTTTTTGCACGATTACCAAAGTTTCCCTGTTTATCAAGGAAATTAAACTTATTACTTGTATCACCAAGAGATACAATTACTTCAGGAACAGCTGTCGGGTGAGGATGCATATCAAGGCAATAACCAGCTGCCTCTGCTACCTTAATAATAGATCTAGGTGCCTTCTTATAAAGAGAATAAATAACTCTTTTCTGAACACTTTTAGCACCGTCGATTACGGATCCGTAAGCACGACCTGCAGCAACGTAAACGCTATACTCTTTATAATTTTCAGATGCAAGTTCAAGAGCATCTTTAGTCGGAATAACCTTACTCATTTAATCCTCCTTAGTCAAACAGTCCTGCAAAAAGATCAGTAACGGCAGGCATAGAAGGTTTACCTTCGCCAACTATTGCAATCTTTTTAGTGGAACTTTTCTTGGTAGCTTTCTTTTCTACTACTTTAGTTTCTTTAATCTGAAGCTCTTCAATTTTTTCAGCAGCCACTTTTACAATAGGCTCCGGATTTGTAAACACTCTTGTCTCAGAATTAAGAATAATTCCAAGATCCTTAAGTAAACTACCCTTTCCTTCAGAAGTACCAAGAATCTTATTAAATTCATCAATATCCGAAGGGTACTCAATCTGAAGCACATTTCTTGTATTTTTGTCTACAAGGAAGTAATAAAGCTGATCATCATTCATTTCTCCAAGACCTTTGAAGCGGTGTACATCTTTTGCCGTAGCAGGAATATCTTCTACTTTATTACACCAGCCATAGTCTTTTGCAGACTTACCCCAGCAATAAAGAGGGGGCAGAGAAACATATACTCTTCCTTGCTTTACCATATCAGGGAACAGATTAATAAATACCGCAAGTACAAGACAGTTAATTTGAAGACCATCAGGGTCGGCATCGGCAGAAATAATCACTCTTTCATAGCGAGACTTAGAAGCATCACATTGAGCGCC
>JAEIGA010014838.1_pt1 | contig 11861 bp, 10 predicted proteins | sample 9270691 | NCBI WGS metagenome assembly JAEIGA01 (sample SAMN17057246, study PRJNA624740) | gut metagenome | biome: biome; isolation source: fecal sample | host: Bos grunniens | place: China: Xizang | collected 2019
AAAAAAGAGGTTAATTGACCTCTTTTGTTATTTTTATACTGGTTGCTTTATAGTCTATATCAGATTTAGATATTTCTAATTGTACAGCTTCTCCAACTTCTTTAGGAGTAGTTGAATAATAAATGATTATATCTCCATTCTCCTTATATTCTATAAAGCCAATACCCCTTTCGTCTTGAAACCACTTCACTCCCATAATTTTCTCTCCTTTTCTGAGAAAATTATAAAATGCCAACAAAAAAATTAAAATAGCGAAAAAATATATAAAAAATATCAAAAACAATATTCAAAAAAAGTGTAAAATCGGACAAAAAAACGACAAAAAAATACCAATTCTATTTTTTTATGCTATAATCTTGCTCAGTGGTGGTGTTTTTATGAAATTAAGTCAATTAGTATGGACAACTAGAAAGAAAGAAGTGTTTTTAGCTTCTGTCGTGCTAACTAGAGAAGAATTGAATGTATTTAACGACGCTATTCAAGGTTATTCGTACGAAGATATTGCTGAAAATTATAATTGGTCAGTAAAGAAAGTTAATAGAATTATTGAATCGTTGAAAAATAAATATGACATCGTACAAAAAGAAAATCCTGATGTATTAGAACCATTGATAAGATTAAAAAAAGATATAAGCATAAAAAAAGAAGGAGACAATTAAGTCTCCTTTTTCTTATTTTAAATAGTTTTGTGAACAATAACCAGTTTTGCCTTTGTGTTTACCACTTGTTACTTTAACTAGCTTCCAGATATCAGTATAGTAACCATACCATTTTACTTTATCGCCTTTTGACATAATGCCTAGACTAGTTTTCTTTGTACTGGCTCCAGCTCTTAAATATAAATCTGAAGTTGTTTTATATGATTTACCTAGTTTATATTTCTTATTATAGCTTTTAGCAGCGTCGATTTTAACTTCTTTAGTTGTAGTAGTTGTGTTAGTTTTCTTTGCTTCAGTTGATCCGTTCATTTTTGCTTTTACTTTATCTCTAAACCAATCCATAGTTTTTCCGTGTTTCTTTAACCAATGGTCGCAATCTCCGTGATTAGAAGCATAACCGGCTTTATTTGCTTCTTTATGAGATACGATTGAATTAACAGATAGGTTGTATTCTTTACATAAGTAAGCACAAAGTTCTGCTGCTAAATTAAATGCGTCTGCAAAGTATTCTGCGTCTTTTAAATTATCTTCGCAAATTTCAAATTGAATATGAGAAGTATTGTAAGAACCTTTTTTGCCTTTACCTACTCCCCACGGAGCATAATTCCACGGTAAAGTTTGATATACTTGTACAGCTCCATTTTTATCTTTACCAATGAAAGCGTTTACGCATTTTGAAACGCCAGATTTATTCCAATGGTTGTTGTATTTGTTTACTCCCAACAAACCATCATCAGGTTGAACATATCTTTTTAAGTTTGGATTGTTAGCACCAGTTGAATGTACTACAATTCCTTTTGGTGTCATCTTAGTTGCTTTTTTATAACAATCATTTTTTGTAAATAAACATTTTTTTAATTTCATTATTAATCACTCCTAATATACTTAAAACTTTTTTATTTGTAACCTATTATTCTTGTAATTTTTATACCATTCGTTCCAACATTTGTATTGAACGTTGAATCATTAAGATATGCGTACCCTGCATTTGTTGTATTTGGTGTCATTGTTGTTTCATTAATTGTGTATATTGTTCTTCTGATAATTGTAACTTTTTCTCCGGTTGCTGCTATCATACTAAAGTGAAAATCTTTACCATTTGGATTATACAATTTTGTATACCCACCTTCTCGGCCTGAACTATCAGTATAAAACGCTTCTAAATACTCGAAATTAGCTGCTGTTTGACTTAATGTTATAACACCAGTTGAACCACTTGTGTTGTCATATAAGACAACGCCTTTTAATTCATTCACTTCATTGATAGCCTTAACTAGAGTGTCTTTGTTTGTTGTTGTTAAATTAGCTAAAAGTCCAATTTCAGTACTGTCAAACGATTCCCAAGTACTCCAAGTTCCGTTTATTAATTGTCGTTCATTTACTTTATTACTGTCGTAAGGTACAAATCTTTGATATTTGTTAGAGCTACTATATACTTGAGTAAATAAATACCCGGGATTGTTGCCCGGAGTATTAAGACACTTGCTAAAACAAAAATAAAAGCTAGTTTCATTTACTTCATTACAATCCAAATCAGAAACATTAATACATTGATTTATTTTTTCTTTTTCTAGCTCGTTAATTGCACCTACTAAGGTACTTTTTTCAGTTGTTGTTAGACTTGATAAGCTTCCAATAGGCAAACTATTAGTTACTGACGTTACCATCTCGGCTTTATCGGCTGCTGTATAATAATCAGTACCTTTTACCGGTGTTTTTCCGTCAGCACCAGCAGGACCTTGTGAACCAGTATCTCCTTTGTCGCCTTTCGGTCCTTGTGAACCGGTGTCGCCTTTATCTCCTTTAGGACCAGTCGCACCAGTAGCTCCAGTATCTCCTTTTTCCCCTTTTAGGTTTGCACTTGATGTTCCACTTGCCGAAGTTACTGATAAGGTTGTTCCGTTCCAAGAATGAGTACAAGAAACTCCGTTAGTACCATTTGTTCCGTTTGTTCCGGCTGCTCCAGTATCTCCTTTATCTCCTTTGTCGCCCTTATCTCCTTTAGGACCTTGTATTCCTTGTTCTCCTTGTGGTCCTTGTGGACCAACTTCTCCTTGAAGTCCAGTAGAACCGGTATCTCCTTTTGGCCCTTGTATACCTTGAATACCTTGTTCTCCTTTCGGCCCTTGTTCTCCAGTTTCGCCCTTTGGTCCTTGAGGCCCTTCTGGTCCTTCTGGGCCTTGTGGTCCGGTATCTCCTTTAAGTTCGTCTTTGTTTTCGTCAATGTATGCTTCCATATCAGCTATACTTGCTTTTGTATTTAATTCATCTTTTGTAGCATAACCACTTAAATCTACATCTCCACCTGATAATTCAGCTTCAGCTATTTTATTTGTTACAAAACTTTCTGTTGCATAACTTTTGCCGTCAATCTCAGTTTTAGTATAAAAGTTATCTTTATTTGCTAATTTAGAAGCTGGAATAGTAGTACTACCAGATATTATATTTCCACTCATATATAGGTTAGCCCACGGTTTATCTGCTCTTCCTATATCACTAGCACAATCTGTCATTATACAGTTGTATTGAGCTGTTTTAGGGTATACTGTTATATTTCCAGTACCTCTACTAAACGCAAAAGCACCAGCGTCATTACTTGCTAAATATGAATAAACTTTGTCGGCACTACCGAACACTATTCGTGAGCTAGTATTAGCGTTTACACTAGAACTAACTGTATTAAGATATAATTTACCATCTACATTAAAATCGCTTGTTATATCATTTGTTATGTAATTGCTGTCATTAGTTAATTGACTTGTTTTAGTCGGCAATTCACTTTTAGTTGCGTATTCGCTTAAATCGACATCTACATCAAGGTCTTCTAACGCTTCAGTTACATAACCTTCAGTAGCATAATTTTTATCATTCAATTCGGTTTCAGTTACATACTCGCTTGGTATATCTGTTATATAACCTTTATTGTCAATTTCGTCTTTTGTATAATAATCGGTTAAGTCTACATCTATATCTTTTATATCTTCTTGAGTTAAATAACCTTTTTCATTCAATTCACTTTCCGTTACATATTCAGTAGGTATCTCAGTTAAATATTGACTATGTGTATGAGTAACTTCTGCTTTATTATTTAAAGCGTCTATTGTAGCGTATTCGCTTAAATCTTGATGTTCAGTTAAATAACCTTTTTTGTTTAATTCTTCTTCAGTTACATATTCATCAGGAACACTTGTTAAATACCCTTTATTATCTATATCTTCTTTTGTATAGAAGTTTGAAACGTCTGCTCCTTCATTCCATTTTGCTATATCTTCTTCTGTAATTGCTTTTACGTGAGAAGGAACAGTTGGATCTGTTTCCGGTGGTACGTATGTTCCACTACCAACAGAACTACTTACTTTGTTGCTATTTCCTAAGTTGCCGGAAAGAGTAGCTTTACCACTAACTAAGCCTGTTACATTATCTTCAGTATTAATCATTATTTATCAGCCCCTTCAGGGTATAACATAAAGATTTTTTCGCCTTCTAAGTCATAACCTACTATTGTTTGTGGTTTTGTATCTGGATTCAATTCAATTTCATACCAGTATTTTGTAGGTTTATTAATATATTCTCCGATTTTTGTATCTTCGCTTGATAGACTTATATTTACTATTTGCGTTTCTTCATTTATTGTTATATCTTTTTGCATTTCTACACAATTACAATCTTTTGCTTTAAATACTTTAAATCTAACAATGTCATTTGGTTGAAATGTATATTGTTCGTCATCTAATACTGCGTCTACACAAATTGAAGCAACATCTCCTCTGGTAATATTTATTTGTTTAGTATCTTTATCAATTACTAACATTCTTTCACACTCCTTTTTAATATAAAAAGCACCCTTTATAGAGTGCTTTTATTATTCTTTATTTGTTTTTAGCTTTGCTACCTAGTAGATATGTACCTATTACACCTTGTACTACGGCTATTACTTGTACTATTTGTATTGCATAAGGAATTGTTATTCCTTCTACTGCATTAATACCGGCAACTAAGGCACTTATGATAGCTAAAATGTTTGTTGTGTATTTAGCTATTTTTTTTACCATTTCCATATTCCCACCACCTTTACTTTAAAATAAGAGCAAAAATCGCACCTAAGATTATTCCTATTATTCCAGTTACGATTGCTGCTTTTGCTTTGTCCATAAGTTCGTTCGGCTTTTTCGTATGATGAAGTTCTACTTTCGAACCAAGATCATCTATCTTTTTGTTCATATGTTTCATTTCGTTTGCCATTACTTCTACACCAGACGCTAATTTACTAATATCTTTGATTGATTGTTTTTGTTCTTTTTGCTCTTTTTCAATATGATTCACTTTATCTTCCAGTCGAGTAAGTCTTGTTTCTACATCTTCCATAACTACTACCCCTTTCTACTTCCATCTACCTACTGCAATTACTTGTAACCACATATCTTCTAAAGTAGTTTTAGTCGGTCTTACTACTTGATAGCCACAAGGCCTTGAAGTACTTTCTGTTCCGGTTTCAACATTAGTACACAACCAACCATTTTTACCCCTTGCTGAAAGTGTTGCACTTACTGCCGGTAATTCATTAAATGTAGCAGGGTAATTTTTAATATTAGTAATTGAATAAGCATACATTGAACCCCATTCTTCAGCTGCTGCAAATGTAAGTTTATATCTTTGGTAACATATCATTGTTCCGTCTGCATATTTAATCCAATGGCCATTAGAGTTATTGCCTTTAGAACTAATATAATTATCTTTTTTTGATTCTTCGGCTTCTGTATTCCATAAAGCTTTTAATTCGTTATCTCTAGCCGAATAATAAGTTAAATTTCCGTTTACTATTTTGTAAGCTCTTATATTAGCAGTATCGGCCCATCTTTGAAGAGAAGGGTAGCCAGAAGGAACTGTACCACTATAAGCAGCACAATTCCCACTTGTACAACCGAAAAACACTTTTGATATATAACCACTTGAATCTAATTCGTATCTCATATTAAGCCACCTTTCCTATTACAAGAAAATGAACACCGGTAGGAACTGTATTAATTCTTGTTACTGATAATGTTGCATAATTAGCTCCCACACCTACTACTGATACACCTAACACTCCAGTACCTATTACGCCAGTTGAAGCTGACACAAGTACTAATGGTGCGTGAGTATAAGTTTTATCGAAGTAAATAACTTGGCTTGTAGGTGTATTAGCAACTGGAGTAATTGTTATTTTTCCCCATTCAACCGACAACTCTCCTACTTCAGACTTTCCGGTTTCAAGAGAAGAATCTGTTATTCCTATCGCTCTCCAAGAACTCCACCCAGTACTAACTACATAACTTCTAACATAAATACCTTTTCTTTGACTTTGATATGCACTTGCGTAAGGGTATGCTATTTGCGTTCTGGCAGCCGTTGGCGATTTATCTGCATAAAACATTGTTTTAACGTACCAAAAGCCAGTATCAGGAACGTTCTTCTCGGTTAAAATTAATTCTTCTATTGTTGTGTTTGCGTCAACAGAAACCCCTCCCGGAGCATATATAGATAATCCACTATGTATTGATGTTCCAAACCTATCTATAATTTTTCCAGATGTTCTTATATAATCTTTTCCGGTCCTTAAAATCGCTTGGCCGGATTCTAGTTTTTGTTCTCCACTATAAACTATCATCGCTTCATCTTCTAAAACGAACTCAAATATATATTCTTTTTGATAGTCTATATTTTGAAGTGTTTCAGAATAATCAAAAGTATCATTGGTTCTAGGAATGTCATTACTTGTTAATTCTTTATAATCAGTAAATGTACTCCCACTTTCGTTTGGTTTATATCTATATTTAAGAGTGAAATCATTTGTTACTTTTCCAAAACTCCCATTAAAATAATTTCCTGATACTTTTATATTTGCAGTAGATAACGTACTTTCTTGTCTTGATAATTTAATTCTTGTAAATGCAAGTTTTACATATTCAATCCATTTGCTTGAACTCGCTAAATTGTATGGAACAGATTTTGTATAATTTCTACTATCAGTTGCCGATACAGTAACACTACTACTCGTTACGCCGTTATTAAATGTCGCTGGATTATTAGTTGAATAGCTTCCGTCTGCCCATTGTATTTTTCTTGATTTTATCGACGAAGAATATTTTGGTGTTGCTGTTATTGTTACTTGTGGTTTAGACAAGTATTTAACTATTATTGAGCTATTTCCAGTTAGTTTATCTGATACGTCTTTGTTTGTGTCGGTTACCGTTACTGAAACATCCGGCATACAATCACTTTCTACTGCATAAGCTTGGAAATTTGCCGTTTTTGTACCAACTAATGTGCTTCCACTATAAGTTTCACAAGTTACTGAACCATAACCAGTTCTTCCGTTTGGTATTCTGCTATAAAATTGTGCTTTGTCCGGTGTCCAACCTATACTTGTTAAAGCTGTTTTATCAGCAATTACACCAGATAAATCTCCATAAGTATATTTAATAGTGTGTCTAAAGTTAGATGAAGCACTACCGATATTAATAGTTGTACTACTACCAATATTAAATGAGTTACACGTTACTGAACTCGCTCTTGGTATTGTATCTAATGTAATTGTCGCACTTGCTGTACAATCTCCTGAAGTTTCGGCCGAATTTGAAGGACCATAACTAGCTGCTCGTCCATTAGCGTAAGTAGATATTTTTATAGATTTTGTACCATCTGAATTGTGATATACCCTTTTTGTATATGTTGAAATTGTTGTATCACTAGGCCACGGACTAAAATCAAAATGTTTAGTACCACTTGAAGTAGTTCCGTCAATAGTAATTCCGTATCTTCTTTCAACTGTTGTATCGAAGTTTAAAGAAGTACTGGAGCGTGTCCAATAGTGTTTTACTGTTACATCAGTATAGTTACCATCTATACTTTGAGTACCACTCCAAGCCATATAGTAAGCGTAAACACTACTATTTTGCGTTACCTTACCTTTAATTGTTCCACTTAAAGCCATATATTCACTCCTACTCTAAATCTGTAATATCTTGAATAGTACTTATTAGATGGTGGAAATCAGTACAAGCATTTCCATTTTCATCTACTGCTCTTACTATTCTCAAATTACCTACTTGTGCGTCATTTACTACAATTAATTTGTTTGTTCCTAATCCGTTATGGTTCATTATCGTTTCAAGTTCTTTATGCGTATAAACTTTTACACCTTGATTATTAAATCTTGCATTTACCGGATCAGTTGAATCAGCTATCTTTAATTCTTTTGTTCCAAAAGAATAAGACATTGTTTCCAATGCCTCTTGTGTTTCTTTTGTTTGATTTTGTAATGCTGTTGTTGTTGTATCGAATTGTATTTTAAATTCGTCAGTACTTTCTTTTATTGTTAAGACTGTACCTCTTAATATTTCTAGGTTTTCTCCTACTTTTATTGCTTGTGTATCATCTGTATACTTAGTAGCAACTATAAAATCGTTTTCTTCGTATGTTTCGCCTACTGCTTTACTAATTTGACATACATATATTTCTTGTTCGTTAAACCATAAATCGCCATTGTCGTATGGTGGTTCTGGTTGCAATAAAAAAACTCTACGTTTGCTATCTGCCGTATCTTGAGCAGCGTTAGCAATCGCTAGAGCTTCTGTTACTGCGTCATCAGTAACTCTTGTCCAACCATATGTATTTGTTTCGTTATCTAACATAAATCTATAAGCGTAACCAGTATCTTTATCGTAATACAGGTCGCCTATATAATTGCTGTATTCTTCAACTAGCCATTCACTTGCCGGTAGATTATCTAAAGTAGGTACTCCACTATAATAATATGTATGTATTTGACCATCTATTTGATTTTGTAAATTTTCAATAGAATCAACAGTAGAAGAAACGAAGTTCTCTAAGTCTTTGTTGATATTTACTAACTCCGTTTCGTTCTTTTCTACTGCTTTTTTAACGCTTACTAATTCACTTAAATTGTACTTTCTTTCTAAGTCTTGAGCCGTTCTTACACCAGCTATATCTTGTTTCATTTAACCACCTACTCTAATTCCACAGTTCCGTCATCGTAGACTTTCATACCTAAGTCTTCCAACAACTTAACTTTATCTTCATAGTCAATATCTAATTCGTTTACATACTCAAATATTTCATAGTTATAATCATTAAACTCGAATGTGTTTGTTGATTTAATCAATATAGCCTTTTGAGCAATATTTAATTCATATTCGTTTACATAAGAGATAACTTTATTTTTTCTAGAACCTGATATTGCATTACCTTTTGAATTTTTATCGGCCGTAAACTCTTGTTGAACATAATCAAAGTAATAATCAAGCCCTATACCAGTCATTAATACTTTATCTACATCATCAGTATTGTATTCTTTCTTATACAATCTAGCTTGTGCTTCTTCGCTTAATCCAGTATTTTGAATAGCACTTATTACTTCTTGTTTTTTGTCGAAAGAATAATCAGAGCCTTCGCCTTTATATTGTTCTGCAATATCGTTTATTTTTTGTAATGTATTGAAATAAGTACCTTTTTCTTCTACTGATAAACTCATTTCGTTTAATGCTTCTTTTTCTTTGGCTTTTACTGCTGTCCAGTCCCCATCAGCGTCTTTATAGAACTCTCTATCGTCAATAATTCCGTAATTATCTGTGTAATTACCATCACTATATTTACTTAACGCGTCTTTTGTAAGTGCATTAATTTGTTTTTGGATCTCTTTAGCTTGTTTGTATTTTTCGCCTTTAGATAATGATAAATCGCTTTGTATTTCTCGTTTTTCTTTATATAAATCATTAAGTTCGGATTTGACTGAATTAATGTATTTATTTTTAAGAATATCTTCGTCAGTAGCATTTTTACTTTTTGCTCCTGATTCAAGTTTTTCGCTTGTTGAATAGAAATCACTTACGTTTTGGTTTTTCATTACTCCATCTACTGTGAATTTATCTTTTAATGGTGCTAGTAGTGGCGAACCTTCCCCTTGTGTCGCTTTCGGTGTAATCATTGGCATTACTACATCTCCAAGTCCACCTGAATATTGATTTAACAAGTAATTAATCTTAATTGGACTAATATTTGTTTTTTCTCCAAGCCATCTACTGAATAAATCCGTTGTTTCGTCAAATTGTTCGGCAGCCGGTAATTTTTCAAGTCTTTGTGGTATTAAATCATCTCCGTACCAAGTTTCATTTGTAAGTACTTGTGCTATTGGCGATAAAACATTGTTTTGTATTGGATTATTCGGTGCAATATTTGTCCATACTAAATCTAAGAATTTACCATAATCGGCTTCTTCATCTCCAGTAATAGTGTTTCCAACTTGCTCTAATGCGTCTTGAAGCACTGCTACTGCTCTACCTTTAGGTATTCTTATGAATTGACCATCTCCGTATTTACCTACTATGTAATAATTTTGTTTTACATAATCAGATAATTCTTCGTATTCGTCATCATCGCCCCATAACAAGCTATTTAATATCATTATCGGTACACTTGCCATCGCAAATCTAGTCACTAATTGTGCGTAACCTCTAGCACCATTTGCTTTTGCTTCTCTAAACATTCGCACATTTTGCATAGCACCTTGTACGGAAGCGTTTAAGAAAGTAAAACCATTTCTATTTAAAGATTTAGTTATATCTCCACCAGCTTTAAAGTTAGTAGTAACACGAGCTGCGTCTAGCATTGATACTTCAATGCTTCTTCCGGATTCTCTACTTGCAATATATTCAGCAAGTCTAGGTGTCATTTCTATAAAATCATTAATTTGTGCTATTTGTTTTAATGGTGGTAAGTCTAATAACTTATAGATACCTTTTCTTTCAGTATCAAAAGAGTTTTCGTATGTATCAAAATATGAGTTTTGGTCCCCACCATTTCTCATATATTCGTTGTAATAATGGCCTTTTTTTGCTATTTGCATTATGGATTCTGGTATCTTTGAATATGTTTTAGCTGGGTGTTGAGAAAATAAAATAATATCTTGTGGGTCCATCATCGCTTGTCGCATAGCAAACAATAAATTGTATTGAGTTAATAATCCTCTATGAACACTACTAATTGTATTTAATGTTTTTGACGTTTTGCTCCATATCGAATCTTCACTTAAAGGTTTTAGAGCCAAGTACATTTCTGGTGTAATTTCAAATGTTACTCTTTTACCATCTTCAAACACCGTAAATGTTGGACTTGCTCCGTTTTTACCTTCTTGTAATAAACTTTCTTGATTATCTATGCTACCATCTATTTCATCAATATTAGTTTCGTTAGTAACAGATTTTGCTTTTAGTGTATTTTTTAATTCTATTCCAAAACTATTTTTAGCAACAGCCATCTCAGTTTGTATTGTTCTTTGTGCCATTGTTTCAAATAAAGGTAATATGTCAGAATTACCACCGGTTGCTTTCTTGATTGGTGCATTGATACCAGTTCTATTAGTATCTAATGCAACATTAATCGCTGTTCCTTCGTGGTCTGCTCTCTTTATAGGTACATAATGAGGGTACATTTGTTGCCATAAATCAGCAGTTTCTTGTGATATTACACCTTTTTCAACAAGTTTTTCTCTATCGGCTTTTACATAATCGTAAACGTCTTGTGCAAAGTCTATAAATTCAGGGTGTGCCATTTCATATTCGTTTGCTTTTCTTTGAGAAACTTCAGAAGTAACACTATAACCAAATACCGGTTTATCTACCATACCTTCAAAACGTTTAGATAAATTCATTCTATCTACATTGTGTTTATGATACACATATTCATAAAATTCTTTTGTAAGACCTGTATTATTTACTTCGGCCATAATTTCATCTAACGATTTACTTGTTTTTACTCCGTCTACTTCGTGACCATTTCTCATTGTGTGATTCGCTCTAGAATTAGCTGTTCTGATAAAATCGTATTTTGCGTCAAGTTCTCTATTTCCGGTTTTTAACGCTAAATTTTCGAACGGCATAGCCTTATCTACAAGATTTATACCCATTAAAGTTGCAGTCTTTATTTTTTCTTCTTTTTGATTTTTAGGTACGCTTTCGATTATTTTTGCCGTTTCTTCATCATATTCGTAACTTTCGGCTCTTGTTGGATCTTTAGGCATATAACCTAATTCTTTCTCAACTTCTTTTGCAGATTCTATAACAGCTTTTCTAAATTCTTCTTTATCAGGTTTATTTTCTTTAACTGGTGCTAGTTCAGTTTCTTCGCTTATTTCTTGTGGTGCTT
>JAEIGA010014839.1_pt1 | contig 11860 bp, 12 predicted proteins | sample 9270691 | NCBI WGS metagenome assembly JAEIGA01 (sample SAMN17057246, study PRJNA624740) | gut metagenome | biome: biome; isolation source: fecal sample | host: Bos grunniens | place: China: Xizang | collected 2019
CGATGTTGACCGCCTTGCTGATTTCCCTGAAATGGGAACAATACTGAGAAATGTTACGCACATGGTAACGGACTATCGCTACATTGTAAGCGGCAACTACATGGCCTTTTATCGTATCTATGATAATACAGTCTATATTGTCCGCATTCTTTATGGTCGCAGAGACTATATGAGGGTGCTTTTTGAAGAAATCCCGGAAAACAAGATACCGCAATAAAAAGCTAAGAACGCCTTTCATAATAGAAGGGTGTTCTTTTTTATGGAGGTGACAGCAATACCCTATGTAAATGTGCCCAATGACCTTTCCAAAATCAAAACCAAGATAGCCTTTAACCTTACCAAGCGGCAGCTTATTTGCTTTGGTGGTGGGGCCCTTGTTGGCATCCCGGTCTATCTTGTATCACGGAGCGCAGTCGGAAACTCGGCTGCGCTCTTTCTCATGCTTGCAATCATGCTCCCGGCCTTTCTCATGGCAATGTATGAGCGTGACGGCCTGCCCTTTGAAAAGGTCATCGGCAATATTCTGAGAGCCAGATTTATCCGACCCGGGCTACGGCCCTATCAGACAGAAAACATCTATTCCGGTTTCACGGGAAAGGAGAAGATCATTGCAGAAAACAACAGCAAAAAGAAAACCAGACGCAAATAAGTGCAAGGCTCAGTTGTCAGCGCAGCAGACCATTCCCTATGTTTCCATACACCCGGACGGCGTATGTCAGCTTCCGGGCAGTATCTACACCAAGACTATGGAGTACGACGATATCAATTATTCCGTGGCATCCACCGAAGACCAGACCGCCATTTTCAGCGGCTGGAGTTCATTCCTCAACTATTTTGACAGCTCCTTGCCCTTTCAGCTTTCCTTTGTAAACCGCCGCTCACGCAGCGGCAGCAAGTACCGGGTGAATATCCCGGAGCGGCACGATGCCTTTGACAGCATCCGAAGCGAGTTTACCGCCATGCTGAAAAACCAGATTGCCCGAAGCAACAACGGTATTGAAAGAGCAAAGTACATCACCTTTGGCATACCCGCTGAAAGCATTACAGTCGCAAGACCGAGGCTTGAGCGTGTTGAGGCTGACATCATCGGCAATTTCAAGAGGCTTGGTGTGCCCTGCGAAACTCTCAGCGGCAGACAGCGGCTTTCCGTGCTGCGCAGCCAGATGCACCCCGGCAGGGCAGATAGCTTCCGCTTTGCATGGAAGGACATAGTCGAAACTGGCATGGGCACAAAAGACTTTATCGCTCCTGACAGCTTTGATTTCAGACAAAGCCGCACATTCCGTATGGGTCAGCATTGGGGCGCAGTATCGTACTTGCAGATACTGGCCTCCGAACTTTCGGACAGGCTCTTGGCGGAGATCCTTGAACTGGATGCGGAAATGACTGTTACCATGCATATCCGTACCGTTGACCAGACCAAGGCCATCAAAACCATCAAGGGCAAGATAAGTGACATTGACCGCATGAAGGTAGAGGAACAGAAAAAGGCAGTCCGTGCAGGCTATGACATGGATATTCTGCCCCCTGACCTTGTTACATTCTCCAAGGATGCTATGGCTTTGCTCTCGGATTTGCAGAGCCGAAACGAGCGAATGTTTCTCCTGACATTTACGGTGGTAAACCTTGCCCCCACAAAGCAGCAGCTTGAAAACGAAGTTTTTGCCGTAGCGGGTATTGCGCAGAAATATAACTGCGCTCTCAAACGCCTTGACTGGCAGCAGGAGCAGGGCTTTGTATCCTCGCTTGTGCTGGGCCATAACGAGGTCGAGATACAGCGGGGTATGACTACCAGTGCAACGGCTATCTTCATTCCCTTTATGACAAGGGAGCTGCGTATGGATGGACAGGCTCTGTACTACGGCATGAACGCCCTTTCCCATAATGTCATCATGGCAGACAGAAAAAAGCTCAAATCTGCCAACGGCCTGTACCTCGGCTCTACCGGTTCCGGTAAGAGCTTTTCAGCCAAGCGTGAGCTTATAAATGTGTTCCTGACCACACAGGACAGAATCATCGTGGTTGACCCCATGGGCGAGTATGCGCCTTTGGTAAAACGCCTTGGAGGTCAGGTCATCGAGATAGCACCGGACAGTCCCCACCATATTTCGCCTATGGAGTTACAAATGAGCATAGGTGACGAAGAAAGCCCGCTTTCCATGAAGGCGGACTTTTTGCTTTCTCTCTGTGAGTTGATTGTTGGCGGCAAGGATGGCTTGCAGCCGGTAGAAAAGACGGTCATTGACCGATGCGTTAGGAATGTGTACCGGGAACTGGCCTTGGGCTTGAAGAATGCCAGGACTCCGCTTTTGCAGGATTTGTACGAGGAACTGTTGGAACAACCTGAAGTGGAGGCAAAGCGTGTGGCAACTGCGCTTGAACTTTATTGCACCGGCTCTCTGAATCTCTTTAATCACCCCACAAATGTAAATCTCAATTCCCGCGTGGTCTGCATTGTGCTGAAGGGACTGGGTGAAAATCTGAGAAAAATAGCCATGCACGTTACCAATGAGTTTGTTACTTCGGCGGTAAATCTGAACCACCTTTGCGGTATGTCCACATGGTGCTACTTTGACGAGTTCCATATTCTGCTCCGTGACCCTCTGACGGCAAGCTACTTTGTGTCTGTCTGGAAGATGCTGCGTAAGAAAGGCTGTGTCCCCAGTGCCTTAACTCAGAACGTGAAAGACCTTTTGGCAAGCCGGGAGATAGAGAACATTCTGGACAATACGGACTTTATGATTCTGCTGTCACAGGCTCAGAGTGACCGGGCTATCCTTGCCCGTCAGCTGGGTATCAGCGAACATCAGTTATCTTACATTACCCACAGCAATTCCGGTGAGGGCCTGCTGTTCTATGGCAATGTGACCATTCCCTTTGTTGACCGCTTCCCCAAGGGTGAGATATATGATCTGCTGACTACCCGACCTGAGGACTTGGTAAATGAGCGAGAAAGCTAAAGGACAAAGTGTCCCGAAGTTTCGCTTTGAGAGCGAAGCGGAAAAGCTGCAAAAGTCCAAGTTACGCATGGAAAAGAGCGGCGAGGAACTGGAGCGGGCCAGAGAAAAGCTGTCGGGCCAAAAGCCTGTAAAGCCACCCGGCCCGGTCAAACGCATTACCAACGTTGCAAAGACAGAGACATGGGCCTTTGTCCACGGCAAGATACATCAGGTCGAGGATGAAAATGTCGGTGTTGAAGGCGCACATAAGGCAGAGCTTTTCAGCGAAAGTGCCCTGCGTACCGGCAACTACCATGTTAAGAAAGCTATCCGTACCTCACCGGAAAAGAAAGCATTTCGGGCAGAGCGCCGGGATGTGAAAGCAAGGGCAGATTACCAGTACCGAACCGCAAAGCAGGAGCACCCGGAACTAAAGCGCAATCCTGTGCAGCGATATTGGCAGCGTCAGCGTGTGCGTACAAAGGCGGAAGGCTCCGTGGTAAAGCGGGCGGTGGCTTTTGTGAAACGGTGTTCATCAAGCAAGGTTGTTTTTGTCCTTATGTTTGCATTGCTACTGGTGCTGCAATCCTGTGTTGCTTCTGTGATGACCTTGGGCAATGGGCTTATTGGCTCTATTGGGGCAAGCAGCTATCAGCCGGATGAGACAGAACTCCGGGCGGCTGAAGCCTATTACTGCTCCATGGAGGACGAACTGCGGCAGTATCTGGATGACTACGAGCTGACTCACAACTATAAGGAATACAGCTACGACTTGGACGAGATAAGCCATGACCCCTATGTACTTATCTCTATGCTCTGCTCCATCCATGATGGGCCTTGGACACTGGATGAGGTGAAAGGAACACTGGGACAGATATTTGAAAAGCAGTACATCCTTACTGAAACCGTCACGGCTTTACCGATGAATGATGAGGAGGCTGAGGAATATGAGCGTTGCCGGGTAGAGCTTGAAAACAAGTACCTTGACCGTCTGCCTATAGAGATTTTGAGCCAAGAACAGCTTGAAACTTACTCCGTCTACATGGCAACACTTGGCAACCGGCCTGATCTTTTCCCCGGCTCTGCCTATGTAAATCTTTATACCGGGCCGCTTACCATGCACGAGATACCGGAAGCATATTTCGATGATGAACGCTTTGCCGTCATCATGGAGGAAGCGGAGAAATACATTGGCTACCCCTATGTATGGGGTGGTTCAAGCCCCGCCACTTCCTTTGACTGCTCCGGCTATGTGTCCTATGTACTCAATCAGAGCGGTTGGAATGTGGGCAGACTTACGGCACAGGGACTCTACAACATCTGTACACCCACCGGCTCGCCAAACCCCGGTGATTTAGTGTTCTTTATCGGTACTTACGATACGCCGGAGATCTCCCATGTGGGCATCTATGTGGGTGACGGCTGGATGCTCCACTGTGGCGACCCAATACAATATGCTGACCTGTCACTAAACTACTGGCAGCAGCATTTCTACGCCTACGGGCGTTTACCCTGAAAGGAGGTTTGAATGGCAAGCACAAAGACCGCTAAGATTGAGGCGGAAATTGAAAAAACCAAAGCAAAAATCTCAGAGCTGCAAGCAAAGCAGCGTGAGCTTGAACAAAAGCTTATTGAAACCGAAAACAGCGAGATTGTGGACATCGTGCGGGGCATGAGCATTTCTCTGGACGAGCTGCCTCTGATGCTGCAAAAACTGAAGTCGGGACAATTTGTCCCAAGGATGGAGAGTGATGAATGAAAAAGATAAGATTTCTTGTTGTGATGCTGTGTATGGCAGCTCTTATGTGTGGATTCGCTGTAACAGCAAACGCCCAGAGTGATGAGCCTATTATAGAAGCCACACCCGCGCCTGTTGTTACCACTGCTCCCACACCTGTTCATACGCCTGAACCCGTGCTTACGCCACCCGGCGGCACCGGGACTGTCGTAGAACAGACAGACGAGGAGGGCAAAGAATTCTACACCATTATGACGGCTGATGAAAATGTGTTCTATCTGGTGATTGACCGTCAGCGTGAAACAGAGAATGTGTATTTCCTTAATGCGGTGACTGAGGCAGACCTGCTTCCTCTTGTGGAAATTCCTGCGGTAGAAGAGCCTGAACCTACACCTGTTCCCACTCCTGTACCTGACACTGCACCCATGCCCGAGGTAGAAAGCGGCCCTGACACCCGGCTTCTCCTTATCTTGGTGCTTGCAGTGCTGACTATGGGACTTGCGTTCTTCTATGTAAAGAAACGCTTTGCTGCTCGTGGGAACGAGGAAAGCTATGAGCATGAGCCGGAGGACTACGAGGAACCTATTGCAGAGGATGAGGATTTTTCAAAGTGGTTTGATGAATGGGAGAAAAAATAAGCCGGGAACTGACCCGGCCTGAAAAGGCTGCTATCCGAAAGCTTGTGACATCCCTATGTGCAAACTACGATTCCCGCTATGGTTGCCTGCCTATGAACGATGAGTGCTATATGCTTACAAAGTGCTGGACAGGGGCATTGTGCCGGTATTTCAGGGATGCAGTGCTGCCCAATGATTTAGGGCTGCAAACTGCGCTGACTGATACGAGCACTGTCACCGAAGCAATAGCCTGTCCTGTATGCGGAAATATTTTTATTTCTGATGGGCGCACACGATATTGCTCGTCATCTTGTTCCAAGATTGCATTGCGTAAACAGAAGCGGGATTATATGCGTCGGAAAAAAGGCTTGAACTTTGGAAAATGAGGCCCCGGAAAACCTTGATATTTCAAGGCTCTCCGGGGTCAGTTTCGGGGTGGGATATGTAGTTATATACCCCACCCCTGTTTTTCCGTTATACTTTCCAATTTTGAAAGGGGGATTTATGGGTAAAAAGCGGCGGCGCAATGTACACCTGAATGTGATGGTCACACCGGAGGAGCGGGAACTTATACAGCAGCGCATGTATGAGGCGGGCATACGCAACATGGGAGCCTATATGCGGAAAATGGCTCTTAATGGTTATGTGCTCAATGTTGACGTCGCCCCGGTGCGTGAGCTTGTCTCCTTGCAACGGCGTTGTGCCAACAATCTGAATCAGATAGCAATTCATGCCAACAGCTACGGTGTGTACCCTGAGGAGATTAAGCAACTGCAAAAGGATTACGCTGCCCTGTGGGAGCCGCTGTCGGAGTTGATAAAGTTTTTGGGTGAAATTGTAGATTCTTAGCCTACTTTAATTTGGAATGTAATGGTGATATTATATTTTGAAAAGGAGGATGTTGCTAATGAAGTGCGCATATTGCGGAAACGAGACTAAGGGTACAAAAGAGCATATCATTTCATGTGGTATACTTGACTTGTTCCCAGAATGCTATCTAACATTTGATAACGAAAGAGGAATAGTTCATCAAGCAGACCCTATGGTTAAAGATGTCTGTGCTGAATGTAATAATAAAAGAATTACATATATTGATAGCTATGCAAAAAGGTTTGTTGCACAGTATTTCACGAAAAAATACTCCGAAAAAGATAAAGTGGAAATCGAGTATGACTATGTTTTGATACAGAAGATGCTGCTAAAGTATGCATTCAATGATATGAGAGCACACAGATTGGATTGTTCTTATTTTGATGAAGAGATTTTGCATTTTCTTATAAACGAAAGCGATAATTCTCCAAAAAAATATATAACCATACTATGTGGACTTGCAGTAAATGTTTCTCCTGTTCCAAATGCATTTTTGGGAAATATGAAGATACAGTGGAACAGGAATCCGATATTTTATTCTGACAGTGTTATTCGTAATATAGACTACGAAACAGGGAAATTTTCATTTAACGACAGTGCAAAAAAAGAAACTTTTCCTGATTTGTGTATATCCTATGTTTTTAGATTTAATAGTGTTCAATTTGTGCTAATGTGTTGGGATAAAACATCTAATAGGATTGAGGAAAGCAATGTAATTTTGGAAAATCAATACCCATATTCCTTGCTAACAAACAACAATACAAAAGTGTCTTTGCCTATCTGCACGAATGAGATAAATTATCATCAATTTGAACAAATTCATGTCAACTGGGATGGCTTAAATGAAATAGGCATTATGCGAAAATTGGCAAGCGGCGGTAAATACTTATATAAAGAGAATTTTGAAAAAGAATGGGTAAAGGCAGAACAAGTTTTAAGGGATGAACATCCTCGTAAATGAAATATTTGATACGATCAGTGGTAACGCTCACAGTACTTACGAGCGTTACCACTAATTATATTTAATGGAAATCCGCATCCTTGCCGTACCCTCTCGGCGGAGTTACAATTATAGTGTGTACATGAAAACCCTTGATAGAAGGAGGTTTTTTATGAGATTCATATTGCGAACCCTGTTATTACCGCTTCGGCTTTTGCTCTCCGTTATAACATTCATCATCACATTTCTGCTCTGCATCATGGGAGCGGGCTGCGGTGTGATAAGCGTTATTGTTAGCATTATTGCTGTCGCTGCTTTTGTTGCTGGGGAGACCACTGGTGCAATTGCGTTCCTTCTTATCGCGGTGCTTGTCTCTCCGTTTGCTTTGCCTGCTGTGGCAGATTGGTTAATTGAAAAATTGCGTGCGTTGACTTTTGTTCTAAAATGAGCAACTATTGATTTCCATTAGTTGCAGTAGAGAGTTTGTTATACCATTCCTTTATAATTTGCTGAAATGTTCTCTTCTTTTTTAGTAGCTTTAAATTGTTGAAATTCTCCTTGGCATCTTGTAACTCTTCAAATTTTTTGTCCCAATCCTTTTTTACCACTGAATTTTCCAGTACATTCTCCAAGCTGTGGTCATTAAAAAACACAATTTTTCTGTCCGTATAATACTGCTCACAATAATAATTGAAACAGGAAATAGCAGCCTGAGTGCAACGTTCAGCCTCGAAATCAGGTGGATAGTTTTTTATAGCACTGCAAAGATCATCGAGCATGCGAGAATGCAACTCAGGTGGGATTATCGTATCAACATACTCACCATCTATCTCTACAGGTTCGATTTCAGGACTAATTCCGTTGCATCTGAGCTTATGCTTAAAATATGAGAACAGGCATTCTGCTCGCATGTAATCATCGTCGTAATAATAAACCTCTTTATATGCAAAAAGCAGTGACCGAATTACTTCGAGTTCTTTATCTTTTAAGAACCTTGAAGAATAGCCTCTTGATAATGCTTCGAGTTCTCTGAACTTTTCCCGTGTGCATGGTCCATTCAATAGTTGTTTCATTGGCTGAAGAATGCTCGATGTTAAACCATCTCTATTGCTTTTTGTGTAGAAGCGTCGAGAGATGACCCAAGAAATAATTCCTGAAAGTATAACTGTAAGAAAAGTGAATATGTTGGCATTTATGTTTGCAGGCGCAACAACCCAAGCAATAAATTCTTTCATTTTCATCCCTCTTTTCTGTTTTATATAAGTATATCACTGGTGATAACTGTAATCAATAATATACATTTGTCATCTGAAAGGAGCTTCCCATACGGCAACTACATATCTGAAACGGCACAAGATCAGCAAAGGGGACAGCATTGCAAAGTCCCTGAAAGACCGCTTTGACTACGGCATGAACCCGGACAAGACACAGGAGGGGGAGCTGATTTCTTCCTATGAGTGCGACCACATGACAGCGGATGCAGAGTTTCTTTTGTCAAAGGCCAAGTACCGCGCAATCACCGGGCGGGAGCAACGGGGCGAGTCGGATGTACTGTGCTATCAGATACGCCAGTCATTCAAGCCCGGTGAGATTACACCGGAGGAGGCAAACCGCATTGGCTACGAAACAGCTATGCGCTGGACAAAGGGCAAATATGCTTTTTTTGTTGCCACTCACACGGATAAAAAGCACATCCATAACCATATCTATTACAACTCAACCTCACTGGACTGCACCCACAAGTTCCGTGATTTCATCGGTTCAGCACGAGCATTGCGGCGGCTGTCAGACCAAATCTGCATGGAAAATGCGCTGTCTGTTATCACTGCTCCCAAGCTGCACAGCCAAGGCCAGTACGCCCATTATGGTGTTTGGGCTAAGAGAAAGCGTGTGGGTCTTATCGTGGACATTCAGGAAAAGCTTGCTGCCGGAAAAGGGCCTGCCTATGAGCGTTGGGCAAAGGTGCATAATCTGAAACAAATGGCATCGGCCTTGATGTTCTTACAGGAAAAGGGCATTAGCCAGTATGAAGAACTGGACAAGCTCAGCGAATCACTGGTAGACAACTACCATGACATTGGTGGGAGACTTCGACAGACTGAGGCAGAGCTTGATAAGACCACAAAGCTAATGGCGGCAGTTGTAGACTATGCAAAGCTACGTCCTGTGTTTGAGGGCTACAAGGCCACAAAGTACAGCCGTAAATATCTTGCGGAGCATAGCGCAGAGCTTTCGGATTTTCGTGTTGCGCAGACTGCCATGCGGGAAATCCTGAATGGCGAAAAGCTTCCGCCTATGGAAGAACTGAAAGAAAAACGCCGCAGACTTGCGGCAGACAATAAAAGGCTTTATGCTGAATATCGGCAAGCCCAGAACGATATGCGCGAGGCCATAGCCGTGAAAGCTAACATTGACCATCTGCTTGGAAATATGGCAGATGGCAGAAACAAGGAACAGGAGCGTTAGCCCCTGTGACGCAACCAAATTCCTCGGGACAAGTTGTCCCGAGGACAAGCAAAATTTGCGAGTGTGGCCACACTTGCCCTGCTTGCCGTTCTCTAAAATCCGTTTTAGGGATATTTACATATGTCCGTTTAAGGTAAGTGTAATAAAATAATTATGAATTACCATTTTTATTTCATTTTTGTACATATTTATATGTTATCTTCATTCCCACCACTAACATAGGAGCAACTTATGAAACTTTTGTACGCAGAAGATGAACGGGCGTTATCTGAAGCTGTTGTAGACTATCTTACATACCATAAATATATTGTAGATGCTGTATATGACGGGGCTGATGCTTATGATTACGCAATTTCCGGTGAATATGATGGTATTATTCTTGATGTTATGATGCCCAAGCGTGACGGGCTGGATGTCCTTTCTGAGCTTCGTAGAAACGGATGCAGAACTCCAGTTATTCTTCTGACTGCGAAAACGCAGATAGAAGACAGAATACAAGGGCTGGATGCGGGGGCCGATGATTATTTGCCAAAACCTTTTGATATGAGGGAACTGCTTGCCAGAGTCCGTGCCATGCTCAGACGGCGTGAGGAGTTTCATCCTGACCTTATTTGTTTTGGCGATTTGAGCTTAAATATGCAGTCCGGGGATATTTGTGTAGGGGAGCGCTCTTGCCAACTGCCCAAGCAGGAGTATCGGCTGATAGAACAGCTCATGCTCAACCACACCATGTATCTGTCCTCCGAGGATTTGTTAGTCAAGGCCTGGGGTTACAACACGGAGGCGGATATAAATAACGTGTGGGTATATATTTCGTATCTTCGCAAGCGCCTTTCTGCTATGGGCTCAAAGGTGGAGATAGTTTCAAAAAGGCATATAGGCTATAAATTGGAGCTGAAATCATGACAAAAACATTGAAAAAACGCTTCATTATTTTTACCATGACAGCGGTTAGTTGCTTGCTCCTTTTCATTGTCCTCGCATTGAACAGCCTTAACTGGATAATGCTTGAACGACAGTCAGACGCGGTGCTGGAAACTTTGGTAGATGCCGACGGTATGTTTCAGAAAATGGACTTTAAACGTCCGCCTAAGTTCTCTATACCTTTGGATATGGATAGGATGCATTCCTCGCGTTTTTTTATCGTGCGAAGTGATGTTGATGGTAATGTGTTGGATGTGAATATTGACCATATATCCTCAATAGATAATGAGACAGCCAAAGCCTATGCATTGACAGTTATGCAGAGCGGCAAGAATGAAGGTAGGATAGAGGGATATAAATTTGCCGTAAAACAACTTGGGAAACATCAGCTTATTTTCTTCATGGACACATCAGGGCAGCGTGAAAGCTTCAAGACGGTTCTGTTTGTTTCCTGTGCTATAGCTGTTCTCTGTTGGCTGCTTTTGCTGATAATCGTTGCATGGCTTTCTGGCATAGTTATACGCCCTGTTCTTGTTGGCATGGAAAAGCAGAAACAGTTTATTACCAATGCTGGTCATGAAATGAAAACACCACTTGCCATTATCCAGTCCAACAACGACACAATGGCCCTAATACATGGTGAGAACAAATACAATGCTCATATCCGGAAGCAGACAAAGAGACTAAATGTTCTGATGTCAAATCTGCTTACTCTTGCCAGACTTGATGAGGAAACAGTGCTGCATACGGAAAAAGTAAATATCAGTGAGCTCATAAACGAAATGCTTCCTGATTATCAGCAGGAGGCTCAGAATAGATGTCTTAGCTTTGATACATCAATTGAACCGGATATTATAATTCAAACAAACCCAGACAGCTTCTGCCAAATGTTGACGACTCTACTTGACAATGCTGTTAAATACACTACCGATAGGGGCTATATTCGTTTGAGGCTTGAAAGGGATGGCAAACACATTAAAATCATAGAGGAAAATAGCTGTGACACATGCTTTGAGCAAGATCCTGAACGCCTGTTTGAACGTTTTTACCGAGGTGATTTGGCAAGAACTCAGGATAATGAAGCTTCCGGATATGGTATAGGCTTGTCTGCTGCCCGTGCCATCTGCGAGAACTTTGACGGGAAGCTGTGGGCGGAATACCCCGATTCTGAGAGCATACGTTTTACCGCCAGAATTTAAGCTTGGGAAACTCTACAATCAAATATTGAATCGAACGGCACAACTTAGCAATAAGTTGTGCCGTTTTGCCTTTAACACGGCTAAAGCAGATTGAGCAGTTATAATCTCAGTTTTTAATTTGTTCACACTTCTTCAAAGCTATATCTTAGGCTGAATGTTTAGAATAC